>JGI26053J44789_1000090_pt1 | contig 8317 bp, 10 predicted proteins | sample HigsolmetaGSP15D_FD_44789 | JGI IMG/M metagenome (IMG submission 44789) | reverse complement strand
GAGCGGGGTGGTTTGATGTCTTTTACATTATCGGTAGTCGGAAACACGTCATCTCCACTTTTTGCACTATCGGTAGGCGGGAACATATCGACATATATAATTATAACGCCAACTACTAGATTTGTAATTGGCGTTATAATTATTATGACTTTAGTTTTGCTTTTAACTCTTTTATTTTTGTTTCTATAGTTGATATTACTTTTTTAAATTCCTCATCACTCTTACCTGTAGGATCATCCAACCCCCAATCTTCCCTGTGTTTACATGGAAGGTAAGGGCATTCCACATTACACCCCATTGTAATAACAATATCTACTGGAGGTATTTCATCAAGCAACTTTGAATGTTGAGTTTTCTCCATATCTATATCATAAAGCTCTTTCATTAGACGCACAGCATCCTGGTTAATTTGAGGTTTTGTTTCTGTGCCAGCAGAGTAGCTTTCAAATATATCTCCTGCAAAGTGCTTACCAAGTGCCTCGGCTATTTGGCTTCGACATGAATTATGAACACATATAAATGCAACCTTTAGTTTATTACTCATTGGCCATACCTACTTTCTTGATTTTTCTGGAAACCAGTGTCTTGTATTATTCGCTATCTTTACTAATATCAACATAACAGGCACTTCTGTTAGAACTCCTACAATGGTAGCAAGTGCAGCTGGGCTTTGAGTTCCAAACAATGCAATCGCAACGGCAACTGCCAGTTCAAAAAAGTTAGAGGCGCCAATCATGCCAGCAGGCGCTGCTATCTCATGAGGAAGTTTTATAGCCTTGCTTGCTAGATATGCAATGAAAAAGATTAGGAAAGTCTGAATAATTAATGGTATAGCAATTAAAACAATATGCAGTGGATTATTCAGAATTACATCGCCCTGGAATGAAAAGATTATTATTAATGTTAGCAATAGACCTATGGTGGTGACATTCCCAAACTTCGGTATAAAGCTATTCTCAAAGTAATCGAGTCCTCGCCTTTTTGTGATGTAATTACGGGTAATTATGCCACCAGCTAGCGGGATAACAACAAACAATACTACAGATAAAATAAGAGTGTCCCAGGGTATGGTTACGCCGCCCACACCTAGAAGAAACGCAACTATAGGCGTGAAAGCTATGAGAATTATAAGATCATTTGTTGCCACTTGCACGACGGTATAAGCTGCGTTGCCTTTGGTCAAATAACTCCATACAAATACCATCGCTGTACACGGTGCTGCTCCAAGAAGTATTGCTCCCGCAAGATAGTCTTGTGCCAATTCTGCCGGAATTAGAGATTTAAAAATTACAAAGAAAAACAGCCATGCAATGCCGAACATAGTAAATGGCTTTATCAACCAGTTGGTTATCCATGTAACAAAAAGTCCCTTGGGATTTTTGCCTACATTTCTAATACTTTGAAAATCTACTTTTAGCATCATTGGATATATCATAATCCAGATTAAAATCGCCATTGGTATTGATACATTTGCATATTCAAAACGTCCTAAAAACGCTGGTATTCCAGGTAAAAACTTTCCAATCAATACCCCTGCAAACATACATAAAATAACCCATACGGTTAAGTACTTTTCAAAAAATCCAATTCCACTATTTTGTTCCTTACTCATGTTAAATCAATCATCCTTTCTTTCCAAGCTATCAAAAAATGTAATTAAGTTTTGTGGGATTTCATATTTCTCATTTGTCAAGGGGATTGAACCATGGCCACTATAAACTTCTTTCAAAATTGCGTTGATAATCATGGATTTTGGAGGTTCCGTATACTCTATACCATCCTGCACCCAAACCCTGCAATCCACAGAGTCACCACACAGATCCCCACATTCCTTACAGGAAGATTCCTTAACCTCAAGAGCAATATCCCTGCCATTTACACGAATTGTTGGAGAACTTAAAAAATGGTGTTTAATGGCTAACTCCCTCGAATTTATATTAATCTTATTAACTACTATCTCAAATCCTGCCTCACTTAATACTGTAGATACTTCATTGACTGCATCATAGAGGTTAGTTTCAGTTCCTTGACACCTCTTACATACACTTAGGTCGAGATAAAGAAAATCAATTATAATCTGCCTTTTTTCCTGTTCTTGTCCGCAGCAACCACTGCCACAAGAGCAACAGCCAGTATCACTTTTATTCATCACTTTTACTACCTCCAGAGCAGTTCACTATACTTTCAATTGATGCATCCTGGAACCAAGGGATTCCAACAAAGTTATCAGAACTTATTTCCTTAACTTTTTCTAGCCATTGCTTTTCAGCATCAGCGCGAGCTATTAACATACTATTTTTAGTATTCGTTAAAGAAAGGCACTGATTAACCACCCACCATTTATTATTAATTCCCGCTCTGTTTAGGTCATCACTCAGTCTCTGAGCTTCAAATACTGGTGTTGCTTCAGGCAATGTTACAATTATAACCTCTGTCTGTTTCTCATCCCGAAGTCTTGGAAGTAATCTTTGAACAGATACCGGTGTTTCACCTTTTGTTCTCTGCACTTCTCTATGGTAGCTCTGTGTAGAGTCAAGCAAAAGAAGCGTATGACCCGTTGGTGCAGTATCAATAATTACAACTTCATTTTCAGCCTTGTCAACAATCTCAGCAAAAGCTCTAAATACTGCAATTTCCTGTGTGCATGGAGAGCGTAAATCCTCTTCAACATAAGCAATATCATCTTCGCTCATTGTTTCACGAGCCTTACTTAATACCTCATTTTGATATCGCAATAATTCCTTCTTTTCATCAATTTTGCTTAGTTTTATATTTTCAGTATCTTCAACCACATATTTGAGATGATCAGCTGGATCTGTAGATGTTAAATGTACCTTAACACCCTTTCTAGCAAGAGCCACAGCAATGGTTGCAGCAATAGTTGTTTTTCCAACACCGCCTTTGCCCATTGTAAATATCACTTTTTTACCTGCCCTATAAATATCTTCAATCAGAACATCTAGGTGTCTTAAATTTAAGGATTTGCTATAAATACTATTTTTTGTGTATTCGTCACTATATAAAAATGTTCTAATATTATCAATACCTACAACGTTATAGGAACGAAGTGGTATAGTGAAAATCTTAAACTTTTTTAAACCCTGTGGCATATTTTCCAAAGCCTTTTGCTGCTTATCTAACATTTTAATCGAAACATCGTCAGTTGCTTCACTCAGTATACCATTGATAATTAAAACCTGATTGTTTATCCCTAGCTCACTAAGCTCATGGCTTGAACGTTCAGCTTCAATCAAAGGAGTTTCCTCCGGCCTTGATACCAATATCAAAGTTGTTTTATCTTTATCTGCAAGGTTTTCAACCGCATTCTTATACATATCCTTTTTATCTTGAAGTCCAGCGAGCTGACCTAAACATGACGCCCCATGTGTACTTTCACTNATAAAATTACTCCACGCTGATGGTAATTGCAGCATACGAAGTGTGTGCCCTGTCGGAGCAGTATCAAAAATAATATAATCGTATTTATTCTCTGTGGATTTATCAGTGATGAAGTTCGAAAACTGGTCAAAAGCGGCAATTTCAACTGTACATGAACCTGAGAGTTGTTCCTCCATATTTACAATTACACTATCCGGCAACTTCCCCCTATATGGAGCAATAACCGATTCCCTATACTCTCTGGCAGCTTCCTCTGGGTCAAGATTCGCCACAACTAAACCCGGCACTCCATCAATCGGCACACCTTTGCCATCAAGCTCAGTATTAAAAACATCCTGTAAATTGGATGCAGGATCAGTGCTTATAAGGAGAACACTTTTTCCATTATCAGCTAAATTTACTGCCACAGCACAAGCGGTTGAAGTTTTACCTACACCACCCTTTCCTGTGAAAAACATATACTTAGTCAGATTTATCCCATCTAAACTAAATGGCTCATAATTATTCTTTAACATCTTAACAGCNCCCCTTTGGTCCGCAGCAGCCACTCTTCTTTTGAGGTTTTGTGCTTATTTCCACCCCTAACCATTCTGAAAACTCTTCGTTTGTTGGGTAGCTTTTGGTTTTTACAATTTCACCATCTGCCAGTGTTACAGGAAGAATATCTGCTCCTTCCTTTTGTAGAATTTCACTTATAACTTTATTGGAGATAAAATCCTGGGGTTCACTAGACAAACCATGCCTTTTTATAATAATCCCTTTTTCTTTAAGCGAATTAATTACAGTTGCTACTCTTAACAGCTCCGGATCAATAGATGGACCACAAACTCCTGTTGAGCAACACATTGCTGGGTCAAAAATCTCAATATTTTTCATTACTAAATCCTCCTTAACAACATTGATTATCAGATTTTTTATTTTTGCTCTTTTTACAAATACAATCTTCTTTGTCATTTGTTATGCATGTAAAGAAAGCTATTACCTCATCCGTTTTTTTCTTGTTTAATGTATATCTCATCCATGCCCCATCACGTACTGCATTTACAAGACCACTTTCAGATAATATCTTCATATGATAACTAAGAGTGGATTGAGAAATACTGAATTCTTCTAATATATCGCATGCGCACATTTCTCCACACGATAGCATATCAATAATCTTTAACCGTGTTTCATCTGACATAGCCTTAATTGCAGGAACATAATCTGCATATGAATGTTTCATGAAATTACCTCCTATATATTCATATGTATCAATGACATCGAATGTTCTCGATATATTATAATAAGAATATCAGGCATATCGATAGTTGTCAATATAGTTTTATAATAAGTTAACGACAAAAAGCGCCGACTAAGATGCCACTGCACCTCAATCGGCGGTCAAATTCGTTTTATTTTTCTATATCAATTTCTACACCAGATTTAAATTCAATAGTTAGTTTATCATCATAGACCGTTATTTTATAATGGACCCATAAAACTAGACACAAAATGAGGAGCTGTTAAAGTAGGTTTATGAGAAAAAGTTATACGCCTGAATTTATAACTCAAGTCGTGCTAGAGGTCTTAAAAGAAGAAAAAACGATGAACGAAATTGCTTCTGCTCATGGAATTCATGTGAATCAAATTCGCCAATGGAGAAATGCTTTTCTTGAACAGATGCCAAAAGTCTTTGAAAAAGGCAACAAAAAAGTTGAAAAAATGAAAGCCGAGTATGAACAGACCATTGAAAGTCTCTATGCGGGAGTCGGCCGCCTAACCACGCAGTTGTCGTGGCTTAAAAAAAATCTGGAATTAAGGAGTAGAGCAGAACGAGTTGAAATGGTCGACTGGGATGACGAAGCAAAACTGCCAATTTCCATCCAGGCCGATCTTTTGAGCCTGAACCGTTCAAGCCTGTACTACAAGCCAGTCGGGCCGTCTCCTGAAGAATTGTTTATCAAACATCGGATTGATGAAATCTACACCAAACATCCCTATTACGGCTCCAGGCGCATTGCTGCTTTACTGAATGCCGAAGGTTTGGTCATCAACCGAAAGGCTGTACAGCGCCACATGAGGGAAATGGGAATCGCCGGGATCACACCTGGTCCAAACCTGAGTAAGCGCAGTCTTGAACACCGAATATACCCGTACCTTCTTAGAAACTTGAAGATTACACACCCTAATCACGTGTGGGGTATTGACATTACTTATATCCGGCTTCAAAAAAGTTGGATGTACCTGGTGGCGCTCATTGACTGGTATTCCCGCTATGTCGTTAGCTGGGAGATAGACCAAACCCTTGAGATCGACTTTGTGCTGGAAGCAGTGAAACGGGCATTCTTAGTCGCCAGGCCAGAGATCTTAAACAGTGATCAGGGCAGCCATTTTACCAGTCCCAAATACACGGATCTGGTGCTTGAGAACACGATTAAAATCAGCATGGACGGCAAAAAAAGAGCCCTTGACAATATCATTACCGAAAGGCTCTGGCAAACCATCAAGTATGAGGAAGTATATTTAAAAGAATACAATTCCCCTAGAGAAGCAAGGAAAGAGATTGGTAACTTTATACAATTCTATAATCACGAAAGACTCCATCAGGCCCTGGGCTATAAGACTCCTGCCTCCGTTTATGGCCTTTGAGTGATTCATCCTTCGGGTAGAGGATACTTCTCCGGGGGTGTTGTGTCAAGGGTTCGGCAAAGCCCTCGCTACACTCGCCCTTGACACAACACCCCCGGAGAAGGAAAAATAAAGCAGGATGAATCACTCCAAAAAANGTGAACTGTCCACTAACTGCCTCCAATGAGCATCCTCACGCTCTATTAGTCAGTATCTGTTTTTCAGATTCTGACCCACCTTAAAAATTTTAAATTTGTGTCTTGACGATGGGGTCCACCTTAATTTTATCCGTGGAAAGTAATATAATATCCATCAGGATCTTCTACTGTAAACACCTTACCAAAGGGACTGTCTGTTAAATCCTTAACAATCTTCACTTCTTTGCCACGCACATCTTCATATCGTTTTTCCACGTCAGGAACGGAAAACCAAAGTGCGACTCCCCATCCAAGCTTGCCTGCTCTGTCCAAATCAACCAAAGGTTTTCTAATAGCAAAAGAAGCGCCCTTTTCATTTTTAAAGACATAGGCTCCTGGATTTTCATTTTCAATTTCAAAACCTAAGGTATTCTGATAAAATTCACGTGATTTTTCAAGATCCCTTACCTGAATAGATGAAAAGTCGAGTTGCGGTGTAGCCATGTACTTCATCTCCTTTAATATTGTGGTATATATTAGCATTTTGTATTTTGAACGATTTTATACTACTCTATTTTGTAAATGCACCCAAAGCACGAAGATAATGGGCCCAATATCCTTTCCAATTTCCATAATGATTAGCAATCACCTTAACATCCTGATCACCTTTATAAGTTTCCGAAAACACCTTTAATAGCATTTTTTCGCTAACAGGTAATCGTTCCATTCTCCCAATCCCTCTGATAAGAATAAACGAGGCTGACCATTCACCTATTCCTTTAATGGCTTTTAACCAATATTCAACTTCATCATAATCTCCGTCGGTGAGGAACTGTTCATCAACATCGGAAAATGCTTCGCAGACTGACATCAAATATTGGGTCTTTCGCTTATTTTTGACCATTTCTGCTACTTCTTCCTCGGAAGCCCTAAGGATATTTACCGGCTCGGGAAATGCAGAATAACATTGATTGTTTACTTCTAGTGATTGACCAAAATTTTCACAGAATCTCATCTTGATTTCCTTGGCGATATTCGTGGGCGTCTTTTGGGTAAAAATCGCCCAGCAGGCACTTTCAAAAGGGGTAAGAAATTTAACCTGATGATAACCATATAGTTTTTTATTAATGTGTTGGAACCACGGATCTTCCGATGCCAAAGTATAAAATTCCTTGAGATCATCAGATAAACTTAAAAAATGATCGATTTTCTTCTCAAGCATTTTTAAGCTCTTATCCGAGATATCCTTGTCTGAAAATATGGTGTATATCAATTTTGGGTTTTCAATATCACCTTCTGATTGTAAATCAAAGACAAATATTTGATCATTCATTAAAATGGCTTTGGTTAGATGATTTTCATTCAGTGTTTGTTCTTTTTTAGTTGGGGGAAATCCACCTAAAAACCTTATGGTTTTTTCAAAATCAAAAGGGGTTTTAGGGAATAACTCACCAATTTTCTTGTACAACATTAAAAATCACCTTTTTCCATGGGTTCCAAACCCATTAACAGTCACAATCGAATTTTCTTCCAATACGATTCATTATTTTTACTTCTTCGATATGGTTGTCCATACCCTTAATAAAATCGATTTGAGTTCCTTTTGCTCCTTGACTGAAAGCCCTAAAAGAACATCCAATTCAATAGTTTCGAGATAATGCTCCCCCTACCTTAATTTCTCCTTGGCTTGTTTCGTGACCCTCAACGCAAAAAATCCCCTATCTTTTGGATTCCTCACTCGTTGCACACACTGGATTTCCTCCAAATAATCAATTTGAGATACCATTGTTGTCCGATCAATTTTGAAGGCTTCCGCTTGTTTTTGTGAGACTTTTGGATGTTCTTCTAAATATTGAAGAACCCCAAATTGCCCACGTCGTCGGTGATGATGCGTACAGAAGCAAAATTCACGAAATACCATCCTTTCTATAATAAACGATACAATTCCGTATCCTATCATCCCTCCAACCGATGTAAGATATACTACTTCGCATTTCTCTCACTCCTTTATGCTTAAATTACTCCGATTATAAAATAAGGTGGACCCATCGTCAAGACACAAATTTAAAATGTATGTGTCAAGTTTTTCTCGATAAGGTTTAAATATCGGGATTCCAAGACACTCTTTTTGTACACTTTCGTATGGATTGATAACGGGGGTGTTGATGCGC
>JGI26053J44789_1000088_pt1 | contig 8351 bp, 6 predicted proteins | sample HigsolmetaGSP15D_FD_44789 | JGI IMG/M metagenome (IMG submission 44789) | reverse complement strand
TGCACCCTGTCCTACTGCGGGTAAACTTACTTCAGGCACAATACTATGACGAATACGATCTGCAAGGCCCAAGCGTTTTAAACCGGCACTGGCCAGGATGATTGCATCATACTGACCTGCATCCAGTTTGGATAAGCGTGTACCCACATTACCGCGTAAATCGATAATCTCAAGGTCCGGACGCTGTTTTAAAATCTGGGTTTTACGGCGCAAGCTGGAAGTTCCAACTTTGGCACCTTGAGGCAATTCGTCAAAACTGGCATAAGTATTTGAGACAAAAGCATCCAGTGGATCTTCACGTTCACAGATGACTGCCAAAGATAAGCCTTCAGGCAAAGCCATTGGCACATCTTTCATTGAATGGACTGCCAGATCAGCACGACCATCTAGTAAGGCTGCTTCTAATTCTTTTACAAATAAGCCCTTACCGCCAATTTTAGCCAATGGCGTATCAAGAATTTTATCACCCTGTGTAACAAAAGTGACTAACTCGACCTGAAGTCCAGCATGCAGGTCCTGTAAGCGTGCACGGATATGTTCCGCCTGCCAGAGCGCAAGTGGACTTTGTCGAGTAGCAATTTTTAGGGTCTTCATAAATTTCAATAAACAGTCAATGAGAACAATAGTCTAAACTTAACCTGCTCACTTGAAAATGCAAGCGAATTTATNCAAGTTTCAATACTGGTCCAGACGAACTCATTGATCCGTTTAGAGTTTCTGAATCCGTTCCCGCAAGAATGGCAAATGACGCCGACTGACCGCCAGACGCTCTTCCAGTTCACGACAACGCACCTGATACTGGCCGGAACTCACCACTTCCAAGCCTTCCAGATAGTGAACCGAAACCAGTGCATTACGGTGAATCCTGATGAACTGATGTCCAAACTCCTGTTCCAACTCCTTCAGGGTTTCATCAATCAGGACACTGCCGTTTTTATGGCGTACGGTCACATATTTTTGATCCGCCAGAAAATAATAGATATTTTCAACTGGCACCAATTCGACCCCGCGATAGGTCTTTGCCGCAATTTGATGGCGGCTGATATTGATTTCTTCCATATTTTCTTTTTGTTTTAGTTGGCTCATTTGAGCTTGGGTAAGTTTAATTAGATGCTCTAAAACCTGTGCCAATTCCTGTTGCATCACCGGTTTAAGCAGGTAGCCGTCTGCATTAGACTTGAATGCATCCAGCGCGTGTTGGTCATAGGCCGTACAAAAGACAATAGCCGGCATCGGGTCGAGCTGACGCAAATGCTGCGCACAGGTCAAACCATCCATTTCAGGCATTTGAATATCTAATAAGATGACATCAGGTTCATGCTGGTGAGCCAGATCAATTGCTTGACGACCATGCGTAGCTGTTGCAACCACATCATGCCCCAGTTGAGAGACTAAACGTGATAGTCGCTCGACAGCCAAAGGCTCATCGTCACAAATCAGGACGTCCATTTCTCCTCCTTAATCCAGTCAACATTATTCATTTGATTATAAGTTAACTGTGATTTCCTTGATTTCTTTTTATTTATAGCGATATTGCACAACCGTGGTAAACACCCCTCCACCGGCGAAAGTTTGAAACGTCATCGTAGGTCCGTAATAAGCTTCCAGACGCTGTCTGACATTTTCAATTGCAATACCATGTCCCTTTTTTAATGTTTTATTATCCTGCGTATAGGGGTTTGTTATGATGATATTAATTTGATTTTGCAAGATTTCAATCAATATGCTTATGGTACTCTTTGTCAAAATTTTTTCAACTCCATGGAAAATACTATTTTCCACTAGGGGTTGTAAAGTCAATAATGGAATTTGGACTTGTGAGTATAAGTCTTTGTTTTCTAATTTCCATTCGACCTGCAAACGCTCTCCCAGACGAATCTGTTCAATCTCCAGATAGCGCTGGCAGAGTTCAATTTCTTCCTGCAACTTGACCAGCTTCAATTCCTGAAAACTGGCCCGAAATAAACGGGACAAATTCAGCAACATTTGTTCGGCTTTGTCCGGGTCAATACTGATCAGGCTAATCACGCTATTGAGACTATTAAACAGAAAATGCGGATGAATCCTGGCCTGCATGGCCTGAATCCGTGCATGTAATTCACTGTGCTGCTGCTGCTCCCATTGTTCACGCAAATACAGATAGCGAAAACAGAACATGCCTAACAGGATACCAAAACTCAGATGTAGGCCGACCTGATCCAGTGCGACTGCCAGACTCAGTCCCTGAAAATTCAAATTGCTGCCAAAATAAGTCAGCACATTCAGACTGGTCGTAGTTACCAAAACAATCGCCTGTAATAGCAAAAATCCGCAGATTAATGCCAGCTTAATCCCCATACGTTGAAAGTGCTGATGAAAAAGCTCGACTAGCGCTGCAAAACATAACAGTATCCAGTTGATATACAGCATATATTGAAGCAGATCTGCCAGATTGAGTGCCTGCCAGGACTGTGCTTTTGCCAAGGCTAAGACCATGGCCAGCACATTGCCGCCAATAAACATTTCCAGCAAATAGTGCAGCTTGCCGATCTGGCTAAAAAAATAGGAGCTTTGCGCTGATCTAGTCGGAGATGTAAAAGATTGATCGACTTGGACTTCGGCAACGGGCTTTGAATTTGTTATACTCTTTTTCGTTCTACTGCTTTTAATCTGATTGAGCCGACATGACCACATCTTCTAATTCCTCAAATCCATCACAAGCCCAGACTTCGGGTATGTGGGGCGGTCGTTTCTCTGAAGCGACTGATGCTTTTGTTGCTGAATTTACAGCATCTGTTCAATTTGACCAACGTTTTTATAAACAAGACATTGCAGGCTCGATTGCACATGCAACCATGCTGGCAAAAGTTGGCGTACTGACCGAACAGGAACGTGATGACATTATCGAAGGTCTGACTGCCATTAAAGCAGATATTGAAGCAGGTAACTTCGAATGGCGCATTGACCTTGAAGATGTGCATATGAACATTGAGTCGCGCCTGACTCAGCGTATCGGCATCACCGGTAAAAAATTGCATACGGGCCGTAGCCGTAATGACCAGGTTGCCACAGATATCCGTCTGTATGTCCGTGATGAAATTGATGCCATCCTGGAATTACTGAAAAAATTGCAAAAAGGCATCCTGGGTCTGGCAGCTAAAAACACCAATACCATCATGCCAGGTTTTACCCATCTGCAAACTGCACAGCCAGTGACTTTTGGTCATCACTTAATGGCTTGGTTTGAAATGCTGGTACGTGACTCTGAGCGTCTGATTGATTGCCGTAAACGTGTTAACCGTATGCCACTCGGTTCTGCTGCTCTGGCAGGTACGACTTACCCGATTGACCGTGCTTATACCGCTGAGCTTCTAGGTTTTGAAGCTGTTGCTGAAAACTCACTTGATGCTGTTTCTGACCGTGATTTCGGTATTGAATTCAATGCTGCGGCATCTTTAATTATGATGCACCTGTCACGTATGTCTGAAGAAATGATCCTATGGACATCGGCTCAGTTCAAGTTCGTAAATATTCCAGACCGTTTCTGTACTGGTTCATCTATTATGCCGCAGAAGAAAAACCCGGATGTACCTGAACTGATCCGTGGTAAAACTGGCCGTGTATATGGTGATCTGATGAGCTTGTTGACCCTAATGAAAGGTCAACCGCTTGCTTACAACAAAGATAACCAGGAAGACAAAGAACCATTATTTGATGCGATCGATACCGTCCGTGGTTCATTAATGGCATTTGCGGATATGATTCCTGCGCTTGTACCAAACATCGAAATTATGCGTGAAGCAGCACTTCGTGGCTTCTCAACGGCCACTGACCTGGCAGATTATCTGGTAAAAAATGGCGTAGCATTCCGTGATGCACACGAAATTGTGGGTAAAGCGGTAGCTCTGGGTGTACAGGAAGGTAAAGACCTGTCTGAACTGACACTTGAGCAACTGCAACAGTTCTCTGATCTGATTCAGGCAGATGTATTNGAAAAAGCCCTGACNTTAGAAGCATCTGTGAATGCACGTAATCACATCGGTGGTACTGCACCTGCACAGGTTGAAGCTGCGATCGAACGTGCGCATGCTCGCCTAGAGAAACTTTACGCTTAATTGCTTTCGCTTTAAATTGGAGTATTGATATGTCTCGACAAGTTTTTTGCCGTAAGTATCAACAAGAAATGGAAGGTTTAGACTTTGCACCATTCCCGGGTGCAAAGGGTCAGGAACTGTTTGATACGATATCTAAACAGGCTTGGCAAGAATGGCTGAAACACCAGACCACGCTGATCAATGAAAAGCGTTTAAACGTGTTTGAACCGGATGCGAAAAAGTTCCTTGAAGAGCAACGCGAGAAGTTCTTTAACAATGATGAATCATTGGAAAAAGCTGAAGGTCTAAAGCCTGAAGAAAAATAAGGCGCTGCCTTATTTTTCTTCAAGACAAGCACCGAAGGTGCGCGTAGGTCAACATTTGAAAAGCTCCATAAACGGGGCTTTTCTTATATCAAAAGCACTGCTCCGCCACGCCGCAAGACAAGCAGCTATGCTGCGCGTAGGCTTTAAAAAGAATCTCCGTTATGGGAGATTCTTTTTTATGTACTGCTCTAAAAATTACTCAAGACAAGCGAAGCGCGTAGTTTCAAATGTCAAAAAGGAGCCTGACAAGGCTCTTTTTTTTATGAATACTGCAAGAGCTAAACTGCGTTTTAACTAAGCAAGACAAGCGCATAATTTTACTTGTCAAAAAGGAAATCTATGAAAGATTCCCCTTTTAGTTTAAAGCCCTACTCTTTTTGTTTTTTACACAAGACAAGCAGCTATAAGTTCATAGAATAAAAAAACTCCTTACATGGAAATTTTTTTATCTAAGCTCAAGCTTTTCTCTTACGTAAATTAAGCGAAAGGTATCACTTCGAATGCTATAAAAAAGTAACCTATAAAAAGAATTCCCTTTTTAATTTGAAAATTACTTCTTCATCAGATCATGAGTTAAATACCTGACAAGAGACTCCTCGGATATTCTTTTTCTATAGATACTCTATTTCTCTTAAAAGCACTCTAAAAACTATTTTAACTTTCATGAAATCGAAAATTATTGACCTAAAAAACAGGCTCAAAACCTGTCATTTTCCTACCGTGTTTTTTAAATTTAAGCAGCCATTATCTTACTGAAAAGCAATCAGATTTGTATCAAAATAATCAATTGTAAATTCTGTATACATTGCTCTCACAAAACACAACATTCAGCTACAAGAAACCACATGATTTTGTGGAAGGTGCTCCCTATAATGACCAGCAAGAAGATGAGATATCTTTGAATAACTATAATAATAACTGAGAAATACCCCCGATTTCATCCCAGTTCTTCCCCCAAAGGCTGGGTATTTTTTTGCCTGCTATTTTTATATTTCCTATTTCAGCTATAAAAAAAAGCCCCTTTAAGGAGCTTTTATTGATTAAGGCTGTTTCAGATATGGCCAGGCTGCTTTTAGATAAATAAACATTGACCATAAGGTCAGTACCACAGCTGTATATAGCAAAGCATAAGCCAGCATTTCTAGCGGTGGCCAGTTCAGCAGGAAAACCGTAATTGCGATCATCTGGAACGCGGTTTTGTATTTACCCACTGTCGACACCGCCACACTGGTACGCGCACCGAGTTCAGCCATCCATTCACGTAAAGCTGAAACTGTAATTTCCCGTGAAATAATCACAATCGCTGCAAAAGCCATCGAGATCGAAGGTTGCCATTGCACTAAGACAATAAGCGCAGCAGCGACCATCANCTTGTCTGCAACNGGATCNAAAAANCGACCAAAAGCAGACGTCTGATTCAGAGTACGCGCCAGATAACCATCAAACCAGTCAGTGACTGCAGCCACTACAAAAATTGTCGTTAAGATAATATGCCGCGTCACATCAGGACTGGTTTCATTAAATCCCATTGCCGGTGGCCAATATGCGACCAATAAAAAAACCGGAATCAGGATAATACGAGCCAAGGTCAAGATATTTGGAATATTCAGGATACGACCTGTAGTCATAGACACCGCCAATTGTTCCCCTCATGTACGATGAAAATGCACACTTTTTTCGAGGTTTAATCCATCATTAATACGCTTCACTTTATACGAATTGACTTGAAGTGTCACTAGGCAAACACCGTCACTGTCTGTCTGGCCATCGCAATCAGCCGATTTTCTACATCCCACAGATAGGCATGTTCTGTTGAATAACCGTCAGCCGCATGGTCGGTAATCACTTTATATTTAAACCAATCATGTAGCTGATGCTGCACTGGATGCACATAGGTTACAGTCCAGGTCAGGCTGCTCGCNGGGGCCAGTGTCTGAAACATCGGNAACACCCCAGGTGGCCAGATGTCAAAAATGGCCATCAGGTCAGCTAACTGAAATTCACGGTCAGAATGTNGATCNGGNTGGAAGCGGCACCAGCCTTCAAAATCAGGACGTACACTTGAACTGCACGGCAGATTCAAATCCGCCCATCTGAGTTCAAAATGATCAAAACACTTTGGAAGCTTGAACTGTGCAGGAATCTGGAACAGGGTTTCAGGAGGAGCATAATCCGGAGCCTGGATTTCCTGATGTACCTGAATGCTAGAATCGCGCGCTACGCCGAAACTGGCAATCAGAATGCTCTGAACAGCCTCATCCTGCCATAGACGCACTTCGATGGTAGTGACCGATTTGCCTTCACGCAGAATTTCCGCAGTTAGGCGTGCTTTGCCTTCCTGTACCGGGCCAACAAAAGTCACACTGGTACTCAGCAAACGTTTAGTAGGATCATTGATTATTACCACGGCTTTTTGCATCATGACTGCAGCTGCAAGTCCACCGTAGATGGTTCTTCCTTGTCCCCAGCCTGGCGGCATTTCAATCCATTCTTGCTGCGCAATTTGTGCGTACAGTGTTTGCAAAGACATATCGATCCTTCAACTTTGTCTGATGAACCGATATATTGCTGGAAAAATCTATGAATAGAAATGACCTTTGACTCGAAGGTCAATGTGCATTTTTGCACTTGTAATTGATATAAAACGATTACTCATGCAGAACTTTATAAATCATCCGGGCCATGACCGAACCCAGACCCGGTACCAGTTGCAGATCTTTTTCTGAAGCTTTAAGCACACCCTGAATCCCGCCAAAATGGGTCAATAAATCACGACGGCGCTTCGGCCCTAATCCTGGGATCACTTCCAATACGGATGAACCCCGTTTTTTATCGCGTTTGGCCCGATGGCGGGTAATGGCAAAACGGTGAGCTTCATCACGTACCTGCTGGATCAGATGCAGGGCCTTATGATCTTCTGGAAGCTGGATCTTGCTGCCATCGGTAAAATGCAGGGTTTCCAGACCCGGCTTACGCCCTTCGCCTTTAGACACACCGACCATAAAGGCATCNAGNCCAAGTTCCTGCATGACTTCCATCGCCATATGCAATTGCCCTTTACCACCGTCAATCAGCAGCAAATCTGGCANCATGGCTTTTTTATAACGACGGGTTAAGGCCTGACGCATCGCGGCATAGTCATCACCCGCCTGAATATCATTGATAGAAAACTGGCGATAATCGCGTTTGCGCGCGCCTCCACTATCAAAGACTACGCAAGAAGCAACCGTATCTTCACCCATGGTATGCGAGATATCGAAACACTCAATCCGATCTACCGGCCGTCCTACGACCTCCTCTAACTGATGGAAACGTTCATTCAGCTCAAAGTGATTGGCCAGCTTGCCCTGAATGGCATGTTGCACATTCATCTGTGCAAGTTCCAGCCATTCGGCACGGGTTTCCCGAACTTTGGATTTGATCTGAATTTTCTTGTCAAAATGTTGAGAAAGTGCGGCTTCCAGCTCCTTCCGATCTGGCATTTCAATATTTACGATCAGTTCAGAAGGAATTTCATCGGCAACCTGGAAGTAGAAGTTGGCAATAAAATCCGAGAGCATTTGTCCCAGATCGTCACTCAGCATATCCGGAAAATAGCCTTTACCGCCGAGCATCTTGCCATTACGCACATGCATGATCTGCACACAAGTTACTCCTGCCTGGTAGGCAATCGCCAGAATATCTGCCTCACCTTTGACTTTATAAATCGCCTGCTGGGCCTGTACATCACGCAGTAATGCCATCCGGTCACGATAAAATACCGCCTTTTCAAATTCCAGATTTTCTGCGGCTGCTTCCATCTTGGCAATCAGTTCCTGATTCAACTCTTTGGTATCNCCTTGCAGGAAGCGAATCGAATTATTGACATCTTCCTGATAATCCTCAGGTGAAATCAGGCCGACACAAGGGCCGGAACAGCGCTTGATCTGATATTGCAAACAAGGTCGAGTAC
>JGI26053J44789_1000084_pt1 | contig 8453 bp, 6 predicted proteins | sample HigsolmetaGSP15D_FD_44789 | JGI IMG/M metagenome (IMG submission 44789) | reverse complement strand
CCGGTCTACCCGGCACCGCCGGCCCCTGACACCCCCGCCGTGCCGGCCAGTGCCGGTGCCGCCGAGCCGATGGCCGCACCGGCACCGGCGCCGGCCGTGCAGCGCCCGGTGGGCCTGCGCCTGGAGCAGACGCTGCCCGGCAGCGCAACCCGGGCCAGCACCGTGCTGGGCCTGCGCCGTCAGTACGGCTGCTTCTGGATCACGCTGTAGCGCGCGCTACGCCGGCCACAGGCCTCGGATGGCGGCAACGCCTTGGCCACCGTGGCGGCGCGCGGCACCGATATCGTCGGCGGACAGCCCTCCCAGCGCATAGATCGGCAACGACACCTGCGCACGCAGCGCGGCAAAGGCCGGCCAGCCCAGCGGCGCCGCACCCGGATGGCTGGGCGTGGCCTGCACCGGACCGAGCACGGCGAAATCACAGCCCAGCCGCTGCGCGGCCTGCAGCTGCGCCAGGTCGTGGCAGGAGGCGGCCACCAGCTGTCCGGCCGGCAACGGGCGTTCCTGCAGCTGCAGCAGCTGCTCGCTGCCCAGGTGCACGCCGACACCCAGCGCCTGGGCCAGCGCGATATCGCGGTTGAGCAGCCACTGCACGCCACGCCGGTGCGTGTGCACCACCTGCTGCAGCAGCTGCTGCCGCTGCGGTGTCTCCGGCGGCAGACGCAGCTGGATGCGCTGCTGCCCCGAGCTCACGGCACGCTGCAGCTGCTCGTGCCAGCGCTGCTGGCCGGGGTCATCTGCCGCCGGCGGCGGGGTGATCAGGTACTGGTCGGGCTGGCGCAGCGCGGCCACCACCGGCAGGTCGGCCGGCGGCATCGAATAGCGCCCCAGCTTCTCCGGCGCCACCCAGGTGACGGCCTGGCCTTCGCGCCCACGGGGCACCCCCTTCCAGCTGCGCACGTGGCGCACTTCCAGGGTGAGGTGCTTGTCCGGGTAGACCTGCGGCACGTCGATGAGCCAGTCGCCAATGGTCGCCTCGATCCCCAGCTCCTCCTGCAGTTCGCGCGCCAGCGCCTGCGCCGAGGTCTCGCCCTGCTCGCGCTTGCCGCCGGGGAACTCCCACAGGCCGGCCATGTCACGGTCGTCGGTACGGCGGTTGAGCAGCACGCGGCCGCGTGCATCGGTGATCACGGCGGCCACCACATGGATGGAGCGCAAAGCAGGCTGTGTCGACATGCCCAGCAGGATGCACAACCCGGGCGCCCGCGTGCAAGCGCCGCACCCCGGGCATGAAAAACCCCGCCGCAGCGGGGTTCCTCGACACGTGGGCGCGGGCCGGCACGCCGGCCCTGCGCAGGGTCAGCTCAGCTGACCGTGGCAGTGCTTGAACTTCTTGCCGCTGCCACACGGGCACGGNTCATTGCGGCCCACCTTCGGCTCGTCGCGCTGCATCTGCACGCTGGCCTGCTGCGCCGCCTGCACCTGCGCGGCTTCCTCGTCCGCGCTGTAGCCGCCGGCATCGTCATGCTGGAACTGCGACTGGCGCAGGCGGGCTTCGGCCTGCTGGCGCTCGGCCGCTTCCAGTGCCGCCACTTCCTCGTCGCTGCGGATGCGCACGCGCGCGAGCAGGGTGACCACTTCGCGCTTGACGTTCTCCAGCATGTCCGAGAACAGCTCGAAGGCTTCCTTCTTGTATTCCTGCTTGGGCTGCTTCTGGGCATAGCCACGCAGGTAGATGCCCTGGCGCAGGTAGTCCATGCGGGCCAGATGTTCCTTCCAGCTCTGGTCCAGCACGGTCAGCATCACGTGCTTCTCCAGCGCACGCATGGTCTCGTCGCCCACGCCGGCTTCCTTTTCGGCGAAGTGCTGGTCCACACGCTCCTGCACCTTCTGCGCGATGGCTTCGGCATCGAGTTCCTCGTGCTCGGCCACCAGCCCGGTCACCGACATGTCCAGTCCGAATTCCGACTGCAGCGTGGCTTCCAGGCCCGGCAGGTCCCACTGCTCGTCGATGGAGTTCGGCGGTACGAAGCGGGCCACGATGTCGTACACCACGTCACCGCGGATGCCTTCCACGTTCTCGCGCACGGACTCGGCGTCCAGCAGCTCATCGCGCTGGGCGTAGATGACCTTGCGCTGGTCGTTGTTGACGTCGTCGAAGTCCAGCAGGTTCTTGCGGATGTCGAAGTTGTGCGCCTCGACCTTGCGCTGCGCCTTCTCGATCTGCCGGCTGACCAGGCGGTCCTCGATGACGTCGTCTTCCTTCATGCCCATCATGCGCATGGCCTTCTGCACCCAGTCGGAGGCGAAGATGCGCATCAGGTTGTCTTCCAGCGACAGGTAGAAACGGGACGAACCCGGGTCACCCTGGCGGCCGGAACGGCCACGCAGCTGGTTGTCGATACGGCGCGACTCATGGCGCTCGGTGCCCACGATATGCAGGCCGCCGGCCTGCTTCACCGCGTCATGGCGCTTCTGCCATTCGGCCTTCAGCTCGGCCTTCTGCGCCTCGGTGGCGTCCTCGCCCAGGGCGTGCAGCTCGGTTTCCAGCGAGCCGCCCAGCACGATGTCGGTACCACGGCCGGCCATGTTGGTGGCGATGGTCACCGCACCGGGGCGACCGGCGTTGGCCACGATGGTCGCTTCGCGGTCATGCTGCTTGGCGTTGAGCACCTCGTGCTTCACCCCGGCCTTGCGCAGGTGCTCGGACAGCATTTCCGAGGTTTCGATCGAGGTGGTACCCACCAGCACCGGCTGGCCGCGCTTGGCGCAGTCTTCGATGTCGGCCAGCACCGCGTTGAACTTGCCCTGGCGGTTCAGGAACACCTGGTCCGGGCTGTCCTTGCGGATGGTCGGGCGGTTGGTGGGAATCACCACCACTTCCAGGTTGTAGATGCTCTGGAACTCGAAGGCCTCGGTGTCGGCGGTGCCGGTCATGCCCGAGAGCTTGCCGTACATGCGGAACAGGTTCTGGAAGGTGATGCTGGCCAGCGTCTGGTTCTCACGCTGCACCGGCACGCCTTCCTTCGCTTCCACGGCCTGGTGCAGGCCGTCGGACCAGCGGCGGCCGGACAGGGTGCGGCCGGTGAATTCATCGACGATCACCACCTCGCCATCGCGCACGATGTAATCCACGTCGCGCTGGTAGATGGCATGCGCGCGCAGCGCGGCATTGAGGTGGTGCACCACGGTGAGGTTCTGCGGTGCGTACAGGCCTTCGGTTTCACCGCTGAGGATGCCGGCCTGCACCAGCAGTTCCTCGGCATGCTCCATGCCCGCTTCGGACAGGTGGACCTGCTTGCCCTTCTCATCGACCCAGAAGTCGCCCTCGCCTTCCTCGGTCTCCTGCTTGACCAGGCTGGGCACGATCTTGTTCACGCGGATGTACAGCTCCGGCGAATCATCGGCCGGACCGGAGATGATCAGCGGGGTGCGCGCCTCGTCGATCAGGATCGAGTCGACTTCGTCGACGATCGCGTAATGCAGGCCGCGCTGGTAACGGTCGGCCTTGGACAGCGCCATGTTGTCGCGCAGGTAGTCGAAGCCGAACTCGTTGTTGGTGCCGTAGGTGATGTCGCTGGCATAGGCCTCGCGCTTGTCGCTGTGCGGCATGCCCGGGTACACCACGCCCACGCTCAGGCCCAGCCAGTTGTACAGCTTGCCCATCTGCGCCGAGTCGCGCCGTGCCAGGTAGTCGTTCACCGTGACCACGTGCACGCCCTTGCCTTCCAGCGCGTTCAGGTACACCGGCAGCGTGGCCACCAGGGTCTTGCCTTCACCGGTGCGCATCTCGGCGATCTTGCCCAGGTGCAGCACCATGCCGCCGATCAGCTGCACGTCGTAGTGGCGCATGCCCATCACGCGACGGCTGGCCTCGCGGCAGACCGCGAACGCTTCCGGCAGGACCTTGTCCAGCGGTTCGCCGCCGGCCACGCGCTGCTTCAGCTCCGGGGTCTTGGCCTGCAGCTGCGCATCGCTGAGCTGCTGCATCTCCGGCTCCAGCGCATTGATCTTGGCGACGATGCGATTGAGCTGACGAAGCTGTCGTTCGTTACGACTGCCGAAGACGCGGGTAAGCAGGCTGTTGATCATTGAAGGAACCGGGTTGTCAGGTGAACGCCGCACGGTCCCACCGGAACCGTCCGCCGCAAACGAATCAGGGCGCAAATGCGCCCTGTCGGAATGGCTACATCAACCATTGTAGCTTGGGATGAGCGCCGCGCGTTTCAAGCGCTCACCCCCAGCCGGGGCCGGATCCGGCAGCAGGCCGGCCCGGCCCGGTCGATCAGCCGCGCGAGACGCGGCCCACCGGGGNATTGCCGCCGGTGCCGAGGAACTTGCGCGGGTTGACCACCCGGCCGTTCTCCCAGACCTCGAAGTGCACGTGGGCGCCGGTGGAGCGGCCGGTGGAGCCGGCCTTGGCCACTTCCTGGCCCACCCGGACCAGATCGCCGACCCGGACCACCAGGCGCGANTTGTGCGCGTAGCGGGTGACATAGCCATTGCCATGGTCCACNTCGACCACGTTGCCGTAGCCGCCCTTCACCCCGGCAAAGCTGACCACGCCGTCGGCCACCGACAGCACCGGGTCACCGACCCGGGCATGGAAGTCGATGCCCTTGTGGTTGCCGACACCGCGGCCGAACGGGTCGGCACGGTTGCCGAAGCCGGAGGTCACGTAGCTGTTGCGGATCGGCGCGCGCGAGGGCATCGCGTTCTGCTGCAGCTGGTGGTCGAACATCAGCGATTCCATCACCGACAGCTGGTTGCCGGCCGCAGCGAAGCGCTGCTCCAGCACCTGTAAGTCGGCGTTGACGTCCTTCACCGGGATGTCGGTGATCGGGCCGGAGGCATCGCCATCACCGAGGCCGGGGGTCTGGCCGAAGTCGAACTCGCCGTCTTCCAGCTTGCCCATCTCGGTCAGCCGCTCGCCCAGGGCATTGAGCCGGGTGGCCTGCGCCTGCAGCTCGCCCAGCCGTGCGGCCAGCGCGTTGACCTGGGTCTGCGCCTCGCCACGGACCTGGGCCAGCTCGCGCTCCTGCTGGTCCACACGGGCCTGCAGCCGCGCGTCGCCGAATACATTGGCGCCGATGCCGCCGGCAAAGCCGATAATGCACCCCATCCCCAGCACGCTGCCCAGCAGTGCACGGGGACGGTCCTCGAAGTAGTCGCGCAGGCGTGCCACGAGGGTCGTGGCCTTTCCTTCACGTGTTTTGATTACTATTTTTTTGAATGCCATCTGTGAGTTGTCATGTCAGAGCCGAAATCCAGCGTCCGTTCCGCGTCCACGCCGAAGCCGGCGCTTGATGCGGTCATGGCGGACAAATCCGGGAACCCACTGCGGCGAGCCTTGTGGCTCGATGCGCTGGACCGGCAATTGCGCCCCCACCTGCCACCCGCGCTGCGCAGCCATTGCCGGCTGGCGAACACGAGCGAGGAACACCTCGTTTTTCTCGTCGATTCCCCGGTCTGGCATGCCCGCTTGCGGCTTGCCGAAACGCAGTTGCTCGACGCGGCCCGGTCCATCGGGCTGAAGGCCACCAGGGTGACCATCAAAACCGCGTCCCCCACGCCCATGCGCTCCCCAGCACACGACCAACGGAATGGACCCCACGCGGTTTCAGCCGCCACGCACAAAGGGCTACGCGACGCCTTGGCATGCCTGCAGGACGTTCCCAGCAACAAGGGACGCCGTTGAAGACCGTGGTGCATCCTGCGCCACTCCCCGCCGCCAAGACCATGTCACCATGGCGTGAACAATATGCGAGGGCCGAGGCGCATCCTAACGGGGGAACCCCGCCCAGTCGTTACGTTTTTGTTATTTATTCGTTAAGTTCAGGCTTCTGCGCGGGCAGGTTCACAAAGTGTGACCGCCTCAGGCGCTGTTTTCCGTTGCGCCGCAACGGCTTTCCCTGAAACGACAACGCCGCCCGGAGGCGGCGTGTATCGGACGTGGATCGGCGCTCAGGCGTATGCAGCCGTGCCATATGCGACGGGCTCGGGGTCGGCGGCCGCCTCGTAGCTGGCCCATTCCCAGGCACTGGCGTCGGCCAGCAGCGCACGCACCAGCGCGTTGTTGAGCGCGTGGCCGGACTTGAAGCCCTCATAGGCACCCAGCACCTGCGCACCGGCCAGATAGAGGTCGCCGATGGCATCGAGGATCTTGTGCCGCACGAATTCGTCGGCATAGCGCAGCCCGTCTTCGTTGAGCACGCGGAATTCGTCCAGGACGATCGCGTTGTCCATCGAACCGCCCAGGCCCAGATTGCGCTCGCGCATGTATTCCAGGTCGCGCATGAAACCGAACGTGCGTGCGCGCGAGATTTCCTTGGCGTAGGCCTGGGTGGAGAACTCGATCTCCTGCCGCGACTGCTTGGCCGGAATCATCGGGTGGTTGAACTGGATCGTGAACCCCAGCTTGAAGCCTTCATACGGTTCGAAGCGGGCGACCTTGTCGCCATCGGTGACTTCGACCGGCTTGAGCACACGGATGAAGCGCTTCGGCGCGTTCTGCTCGACCAGCCCGGCGGACTGCAGCAGGAACACGAACGGGCCGGACGAACCGTCCATGATCGGCAACTCGGCCGAGGACAGTTCAACAATGATGTTGTCCACGCCGAGACCGGCCAATGCCGACATCAGGTGTTCAACGGTCTGGATCTTGGCGGCGTTGCAGGTCAGCCCGGTGCACAGGGTGACTTCGGTGACCAGCTCGGCCTTGGCCGGGACATCCACCGCCGGCTCCAGGTCCACGCGGCGGAACACGATGCCATGGTTGACCGGTGCCGGGCGCAGGGTCATGTAGACCTTGTCGCCGCTGTGCAGGCCAACGCCGGTGGCGCGGATCGTGTTCTTCAATGTGCGTTGCGGAATCATGCGGTGGACCGTAGGACGTGCGGCCGGCCGTGATGGCCATGCCGGGGGGACGTGCGGAAGTGACGCGCAAGATTACCATGCGGCTGCCCCTACCCCGGCTGAAAGCGTGGCAGGACGCAGCGTCACGCCAGCGCGTGGACGCATGCAACAGGGCGGCCGGGCCCATCCTGGCCCGGCGCCTGGTACTGCAGGACATGGTGCGTGCCAGCCGGGGAGGACAGGCCCCGGCGAGCGCGGTCAGTCCGCCTGGCGGCGCAGGAACGCCGGAATGTCCAGGTAATCGTTGGGCAGCTCGGCCGCGGCCGGGGCTGCTCCGCTGCTGGTGCTGGTCGCGGAGGAGGAGGACATCGAGGACGAGGACGCCACCGAGTCGCTGCTGGCACGGCGCAGGCCCAGGCCCACGCCGCCCACGGCCTTGGACACCGCATCGCCGCCGTTGTCGAAATCGGCGAACTCCGGCTGGCCGGTGGTGGCGTTGCGGACCAGCTTGATCGGTGCACGCTCGCCGGGGCGCTGCGACTTGGCAGCCGCAACGCGGTTCAGGCCGGTGGCCACCACGGTCACGCGCACTTCGTCCTGCATGTCCGGGTCGAGCACGGTGCCCACCACCACGGTGGCATCTTCGGAGGCGAAGCCATCGATGGTGCGGCCGATTTCGTCGAACTCGGCCATGGTGAAGTCGGCACCGGCGGTGATGTTGACCAGGATGCCGTTGGCACCGGCCAGGTTCACATCGTCCAGCAGCGGGTTCTGGATCGCCGATTCGGCGGCGCCCATCATCGCCAGGCCCATCTCGGACATGACGGTGCGCACGTCGGCGAAGTCGACGTTGATCAGGCCCGGACGGACGATCAGATCGGCGATGCCCTGCACGGCGCCCAGCAGCACGTCGTTGGCGGCGCGGAAGGCCTGGATCATCGTGGCGTTGCGGCCGAGCACGGTGATCAGCTTTTCGTTGGGGATGGTGATCAGCGAGTCGCAATGCGCCGACATCTCTTCGATGCCCTTAAGCGCGACCTGCATGCGGCGACGGCCTTCGAACGGGAACGGCTTGGTGACCACGGCGACGGTCAAAATGCCCATCTCCTTGGCCAACTGCGCCACGACCGGCGCTGCGCCCGTGCCGGTGCCGCCGCCCATGCCGGCGGTGATGAACACCATGTCGGCGCCCTGCAGCGCGTCCATGATGATCTCGCGGTCTTCGAGTGCGGCCTGACGACCGACTTCCGGGTTGGCGCCTGCGCCCAGACCCTTGGTGACGCTGCTGCCGAGCTGCAGCTGCAGCTTGGCGCCGCAGTTCTTGATCGCCTGCGCGTCGGTGTTGGCGGTGATGAACTCCACGCCGTCGACGCTGTTGTTGACCATGTGCGCGACCGCGTTGCCGCCGCCGCCGCCGACGCCGATGACCTTGATCACCGCGTTTGGAGCCATCTTCTCGACCAGTTCGAAATGTGCCATGTCCGTCGTCCTCGGTTTTTTTGGAGCCGTGATTGGTGATGGGTGATTCGTGATTCGAAGAAGCGAATCCCGCCTCGCGCATCGCCATCCGGCGTGTTGTTAGTTGTTGAACCTGTTCGCTACCGCGTTCCGCTCACCGCTCTACTCTTGCTCTTGCTCTTGCTCTTGCTCTTGCTCTG
>JGI26053J44789_1000080_pt1 | contig 8535 bp, 9 predicted proteins | sample HigsolmetaGSP15D_FD_44789 | JGI IMG/M metagenome (IMG submission 44789) | reverse complement strand
TTTTATTCATAAATAGTTTAGTGATAAATAAGAATGATTTATTTAAAAGAGACGTTTATCGAAAATTTTTTTTATACGACGAATGACCATAAGCATGACTTAAAACTGGCTATTAAGATATGTCTGGCATTTTTTTTCAAATAACTGGTAATTTACGAAAAAAATCACAATACTAAGAGTTAAATGATGATGTATTTAAATAAAATGGCAAGAGATTAGAGATGGAATTAGATCGTTTTGATAAGCACATTCTTGAAATTTTGACCCATGAAGATGTCAATCTGAATGAACTCTCTGAGAGTAAATTTATCTGTGAGTTCGGTACATCGCAGGATCAAGCATTTAATCGATCATAATATTATCAGTGGCTTGAAGCGCGAGATTAATTATCAAAAATTGGGCTTTAGTCTGCATGTGCTGTTGCAGGTTTCCTTGAGCAAGCATGATAGCGATACTTTTGCCAAATTTTTAGAAGAATTAGAAAATATTCCGGAAGTCATTAACGCTTTCCTGGTGACAGGACAGTCTGCGGATTTTATTGTCGAAGTTGTGGCACGTGATATGGAAAATTATAGTCAGATTCTATTAAGCCGAATCGGCAAGATCGAGCATGTCGTAGCACTGCATTCCAGCTTTGTGATCAAGGAATATAATGTTTTTAACTGTAGTGGTCTTTTAAATAAGGTTTAAAATTCCAGGCATTTTTTAACACATATAAAAAACGCACCCGAAGGTGCGTTTTGATCTCATAGAAGATTAGGCATCGAGTTGCGCTAAAACTTCATCAGAGAATTCAACGTTGGTATAAACGTTTTGAACATCGTCTAGGTCTTCAAGCATATCGATCATTTTCATGATTTTTTTCGCTTGGTCGATATCTGTGATTTCAGCTTTGGTAGACGGGCTCATCACCACTTCAGCGTTATCAGATTTTAAACCTGCAGCAGCTAAAGCATCTTGTACTGTACCGAAGCTTTCAGGCGTAGTGATCACCAGGATTTCATCTTCATCCACTTCGATGTCTTCAGCACCCGCTTCAAGCGCCACTTCCATGATTTGGTCTTCTAAAGACACATCTTCAAAAGTAATCTCGCCACGTTTAGTGAATAGGAAGGATACTGAACCGTTGGTACCGAGGTTACCATCAGTTTTAGTGAAGCAGTGACGTACATCAGGAACCGTACGGTTCAGGTTATCTGTCATGGTTTCAACAATAACTGCAACGCCGCCTACGCCATAACCTTCATAGGTTACTTCTTTCAGATCGTCGTTATCTTCACCACCGGCACCACGCTGAATCGCGCGATTGATCACATCACGTGTCATGTTTACAGATAATGCTTTTTCTACAACAGCACGTAGACGAGGATTACTACCCGCATCAGCGCCACCGAGTTTNGCAGCAGTTGTTAATTCACGAATGTANTTGGTAAACAACTTACCACGACTGGCATCTTGTTTTGCTTTACGATGCTTAATATTGGCCCACTTGGAATGACCCGCCATGCGAAATATGCTCCTTGTAGATTGGCTGTATGCCTATCGAATTGCGCCGATTCTACCATAAGCTCTTTTTTTGAAAAAAGAGTCTGGATTTGAGATTTAATGATAATGCCAAAAAAATAGNCAATAAAATAGAAAGGCAAAGNAATAAATGTAAATAAAAACTTAAGAAAATGTTTGCTGAGAAAATGCCTAAATAATAAAAGGGCAGGTGAAACATTATTCTCAAGCCCTTTTATGGAAAGTTTATTCCGGGATAATGATATCCAGACCAACATTCTCTTTATAGAGCTGCTTGATTAAAGCCAGATCATGCGCGAGATCAGTCGGGTAGATTTTGCCAAAAATCCCGCCTTGCTTGGTCTTGGAATTGGCGTACATAAGCACAATTGGCACATTGGCAGCTTTGGCAATATGCCAGAAACCGGTACGGATCGGTTTACGCGCTTCACCATTTTTGGCACGGGTGGCTTCAGGTGCGATCACCAGATTGAATTTTTCATTATTCTGAAAATGTTCAACCATTACGCTGACAATATCTTTATTGGCTTTACGGTCGACCGCGATACCACCCATGGCTTCCAGAATTGGTTTCATTGGGCCTTTGAACAGTTCTTTCTTGATCAGGGTATGAATTTTGATGTCATACATTTTAAAGAGTGCCAAAGATAGAACTGCATCCATCATGGATGTATGTTCAAATCCGACAATGACCTGTTTATCTTCGAGTACATCGGGTTCGACATGATATTGCCAACCGGCAAGTTTAAATGCAGATTCGCCAATAAATTTGTTTAGCATAAGTAGAAAGAAATAAGAGCTAACGGTATGAACTGCATAATTTCTTCCTGTTCTTATTCACAGTCAATAGGCTTTATTTCAAATTCATTAATAATATGAAAAATCCAAGATCAAAAAAGTATATTCAATAGTTTTTTAAGACCTGAAAGATATCAATAAATACTTAATAATCCTTATGATATATCATCTTATATAAAATAAGTCTTAAAATGATGAAAAAATGACTATCCAGCACAAATTTTAGTTATTAGACTTTTGTCGAAGAAAAGAAGAAATTGTGTCTTTTCTATTTTCTGGTCATTTTCTCTCTGAGATTGAAACCTATGACGTATATTACAGCTTTCATGTTCTCAATGCTTCTGTTAGCACTGGTTATTGTATGGTCTTTAATCGAAATCTATATGGATTTGCGTAAAGACGAGAAATTGGAATCGGAATTTTAGCCTTTATAAGTTTTTAAAGAATATCTTCTGTGATTATATTTCTATACATAATAGTTGGTATTTTTATTGATTATGGTTGTATTGAGACGTAAAAGCGATCAATTTATTGATTTGATATTCGAATAATTAGTGTAACTCTCTTTATTTTAGATAGAAAATATAGATGTCATATGAGGCTTTTGCTAGCTCAAATTAGACTGAAGTCTTAAATCCTAAACAGAACAGTTATTAAAGAGAAAAAATGGTTGCTGGCTAAGTGTGCAAGCAGCAAGAAAAGTACTTGTTTTTTGATCTAATCTTGGCTAGTATTCAATGCGCCTGAACTAGTTGAAATATAACAAATTCAGTCTATATAGGGCCTATAGCTCAGTTGGTTAGAGCAGCGGACTCATAATCCGTTGGTCGACAGTTCAAGTCTGTCTGGGCCCACCAAATACATCAAGCATCTAGGAGCAATACTCTTAGGTGCTTTTTTATTTTTTGAATTCATTTAAGCACTATCTATCTTCAAAAATAACTAAAATTTCAATCTCTTATCATAAGGTAGGCTTTTAGTAGGTGGGATTCTTTTATCGTTCATTGAATACTTAAATCACGGTGAGGGTCACCGATAATAAGATGAATGGTAGAAGGAATCGAACCATGGCTTTTAAGAATATTGCAGATCAAACAAACGGTTTTTATATCCCTTGTGTTTCACTTTTCGGTCCAGGCTGTGCCAAAGAAATTGGCGTTAAAGCACAAAATTTAGGTGCCAAGAAAGCTCTGATTGTGACCGATGAAGGCTTATACAAATTTGGTGTCGCAGATACCATCGCAAATTATTTAAAAGAGGCTGGTGTTGACAGCCATATCTTCCCAGGTGCAGAACCAAACCCAACAGATATTAACGTTCATAATGGCGTACAAGTCTACAATGACAACGGCTGCGATTTTATTGTATCACTCGGTGGCGGTTCTTCACATGACTGTGCCAAAGGTATTGGCCTGGTGACTGCCGGTGGTGGTCATATCCGCGACTATGAAGGTATTGATAAAAGTACTGTGCCTATGACACCGCTTATTGCAGTCAATACCACAGCGGGTACAGCGTCGGAAATGACACGCTTCTGTATCATTACCAATACCGATACCCATGTCAAAATGGCAATTGTGGATTGGCGTTGTACACCATTGATCGCGATCGATGATCCTAAATTGATGATTGCCAAGCCAGCGGGCTTAACTGCCGCGACTGGTATGGATGCCTTAACCCATGCGGTAGAAGCGTATGTTTCTACGGCAGCCAATCCGATTACGGATGCCTGTGCAGAAAAGGCCATTACCATGATCAGTGAATGGCTGAGTCAGGCAGTAGCAAATGGTGAAAATATTGAAGCACGTGATGCTATGAGCTATGCACAGTATCTGGCAGGCATGGCATTCAACAATGCATCACTCGGATATGTGCATGCGATGGCACACCAGCTGGGTGGTTTCTATAACCTGCCACATGGTGTATGTAATGCGATTTTGCTACCGCACGTATGCGAATTTAACCTGATTGCCTGTCCGGATCGCTATGCAAAAATTGCCCAGTTGATGGGTGTAAATACTGAAGGATTAACTGTGACTGAAGCAGCTTATGCAGCGATTGATGCCATTCGNCAGCTTTCAGCTTCAATTGGAATTCCATCTGGTCTGAAAGGCTTAGGGGTTAAAGAGGAAGACCTTGCCATTATGGCAGAAAATGCGCAAAAGGATGCCTGTATGCTGACCAACCCGCGTAAGGCTAGCCATGCACAAGTCGTAGAGATTTTTAAAGCGGCGCTGTAAGCCTCTATGTAAGTTGATTCTCTCCACTCGGCAGACTTACATTTTATGCAACCCTGTTCGCACTTCTTAGTGAAGTGCGCCAAGATAAACGTATCCCCATGCGATATTCTTGGCTGATCCTTACACCCTTGATAAGGATATAGAGCAGGCGTTGCTCTTTTTTTTTGCCTAAATTTTTGCTTTCAAAAAATATATTTGGGCAGTTAATTCATCAGGGTATAGCTTATTAAAATTAACTGAATGAACTCGATAATAATAAAATACTGGAATGAGCAGAGTATTGCTAAAAGCTTATTCGTAGCATGAGCTAAATCAATAAAATGTTATAATAAAAAATTATAATTCTAAAGTAGTTAAATGCTTTTTATATTTTTATAAGTTGGAATCTTCTCAATGGAAGATAGCCGTAATTATCTTGCTAACAAGAAGCCAAACAAGAAATGATCTGATTTTTAAATATCCTGAAATTTAAGCAGGGTTTGATGTGCTGGATGACCTTTTGGCATCAGTTCAATCAGACGTTCAACCGCATCAATTGCTTCAGGAAAACGTGCTACATGTTTCAGCAGCACATCAGTTTCATTGGCTTTGAAAATAGCATCACTGAGACGTGATTCCAGACAATCCCGCCATGCACATAAAAATGGGCTTTCAGTTTTTGCCAGAAAAACTCCAGTATAAAGTTTTAAGGCTGAATCGATATAACCTGCATCTAAAGACTGTTCGGTTTGCAGGAAGTCTGCTTCAACATGCGCCAGCAATCGATAAGGGCGCGAACCAAGCATACCGCCCAGAATATCTCGTAACTGTGACATTTCAGCTTTTAGCGTACCCATGCTGACTTTACGTTCGCCATAAAGTGCCTGATGCAGGCGATCCAGACTTAAACCTTGTGGGAATAAAGCCAGAATAGCGAGAATTTCAGTCTGGCGTGGAGTTATGGTCAGGGTCTTACCATTAAAAATCACCTGAGGTACAGAAAAGGCACGAATATATAAACGCTGTTTTTGCGATTCCAGTAAAGCAGATTGAATGATGGATGCACAACGTTCGGCTGCTAATAGCCCTAAGCTATTATGTTTTTGCCAGTGGGTGGACAGGTCAATAACCCCTAGAATCTGTTTGGAATAAGGATCAATAATGGGGGAGGCATAACAGACTAGATCCTGCACGGAAGGCATGTAATGTTCGCTGGAAAACACGCAGCTCGATTGTTGGGTTTTGATCGACAGGGCAAGGGCATTGGTCCCGACCAGTTCCTCACGCCACTGACCGCCTTCAACTAAGTGAATATTATCAGCAATTGTGCGCAATTCAGGGCAGGAGGCCCGCCATAGTACCGTACTGCCAATATCTCCAACGGCCAAAACCATAGAGGACTGTTCGGCAATATGCCTCAAACTTTCAGCACAATGTTCCAAGGCATGACTTAAAGCCGAAGAAGTGCTGATTTGTTTTATATCTGTTAATGGGGCAGCCAGACGATTTTTGGGAATCTCGGCTAAAGAAGAGCGTTGCCAGGAGCTAACGATGCTCTGTTCGAGTTGTGCTGCATGTGAAGGCGATAAACTGCTGCTTTGACGAAGCTGATCAATTTTTTGCCTTTGTTGTATCAAGCTCTGTTCTGTCATCATTCCTTATTCTCACAATAATTCATGATTTACATCCAAATGTAATTATTATTGTTTTTATGAGGAATCAAAAGAAATGTAAATCGGTTGAGTGCCAACCTTTCTCCAACCTTATAACGCGTATGTTAACTAAATAGAGTACGGATGTACCTTATACCAAAGCTGTAGATGCAGCATTTTTAAAGATTAAAATAAGCAAAGGAAATACATATGCGTTATATCGATCCGAACCAGCCTGGCTCAAAAGTTCATTTCAAAGCCCAGTATGACAACTTTATTGGTGGGCAATGGGTGCCGCCAGTCAAAGGCGAATACTTTGATAATATTTCTCCTGTAGATGGCAAGCTGTTTACCAAAGTGCCACGTTCTAGCGTGGAAGATATCGAACTGGCGCTGGATGCTGCGCATAAAGCTAAAGCACAATGGAATAAATCATCTCCAACGACTCGCTCTAACATTCTGCTCAAAATTGCTGATCGTCTCGAAGCCAATCTGGAACTGCTGGCGGTGGCTGAAACCTGGGACAATGGCAAGCCAATCCGTGAAACCCTGGCTGCTGATATTCCTTTAGCGATTGATCACTTCCGCTATTTCGCCGGCTGTATCCGTGCGCAAGAAGGCGGCATTTCTGAGATTGATGAAGATACCATTGCCTACCATTTCCATGAGCCTTTAGGTGTGGTTGGTCAGATCATTCCATGGAACTTCCCGATCTTGATGGCAGCATGGAAATTGGCACCGGCTTTGGCCGCAGGCAATTGTATCGTTCTGAAACCGGCAGAGCAGACCCCGGTCAGTATTCTGGTACTGGCTGAACTGATTCAGGACCTGTTACCTGAAGGTGTATTAAACATCGTGAATGGCTATGGTGTTGAAGTCGGCCGTCCACTGGCTGTGAATCCGCGTATTGCCAAAATTGCCTTCACTGGTTCGACTGCTGTAGGTCAGCAAATCATGCAATATGCTACTGAAAATATTATTCCGGTGACACTGGAACTTGGTGGTAAATCACCAAATATTTTCTTTGAAGATGTCATGGCGCAGCAGGATGATTATCTGGAAAAAGCACTGGAAGGTTTCACCATGTTTGCCTTGAACCAAGGGGAAATCTGTACCTGTCCATCACGTGCTTTGGTCCAGGAAAGTATTGCTGATCAGTTCCTGGAACTGGCAATCGATCGGGTTAAACGTATTAAAACTGGTCATCCACTCGATACTGAAACCATGATTGGTGCGCAGGCATCGCAGGAACAGCAGGACAAGATTCTGGGGTGTATTGCAACAGGTCGCGGCGAAGGTGCAGAAGTGCTTGTTGGTGGCGGTGTACGTCAGGAAGTCGGGCAAGGCTTCTACATTGAACCGACCATCTTTAAAGGCACCAATAATATGCGTACCTTCCAGGAAGAAATTTTTGGGCCGGTACTGGCAGTAACCACCTTTAAAGATTTTGATGATGCCATCAAGATTGCCAACGATACGATTTATGGCCTAGGTGCTGGTGTCTGGTCACGTTCGGCACATACCTCGTATCGCGCTGGCCGTGCCATTGAAGCGGGTCGTGTCTGGACCAACTGCTATCATATCTATCCGGCCCATGCAGCCTTTGGTGGTTACAAGAAATCTGGGATCGGTCGTGAAAACCACAAGATGATGCTGGATCATTACCAGCAGACCAAAAACCTGTTGGTGAGTTATTCAACCAAGCCAGCTGGTTTCTTCTAAATAAAAGCAAAAAAGCGAACTTCGGTTCGCTTTTTTTATAGTAGAGAATCTTTAATAAGTGGTATTTGAGATATAGATCACAGATGCTAATTAAAAGCATGAATCAATTGAAATTTAACTTTATCGGAAAGTTGAAAAAATGAATGAAATAGGTTTTACATTTTGAAAAATTCTGGTTATAAGTTAGAGGTGGTTTTTATCCAGAACAACAAATCGACACTCAGGAAGGGTGCCTAAAGAAGCGTATTTTAAAAATGATGAAACGGGAGTTTTATAATGCTTCAACTACTGAAAAAACTATTCTGCTTGCACATTTATGAATATCAACACATGGAAGAGATTGGAACGCATTGGGAATGTCGCAAGTGTGGGGTCAACAAAGACTGATACTGAACAGAAAAAAGTGAGCAGATGCTCACTTTTTTGTGCCTGAAATCCGGAAGTTTTCGCTAAAATATCCGTGAATAAAGAGCTTCTACGGGTGCAACATGAGCAAAGATTTCCATGCCAAAACCTATATTGTAGATGAAAATCTGGCTGACACTTTACACTGGTTAAGCCTGCATCAGGACTGNTATGANTCTTTTCATTATGATGCTTTAAGTCAGACACTCACGGTT
>JGI26053J44789_1000078_pt1 | contig 8543 bp, 8 predicted proteins | sample HigsolmetaGSP15D_FD_44789 | JGI IMG/M metagenome (IMG submission 44789) | reverse complement strand
CACCTCACTGATGCAGCCAAGGCCCATTTTTATCAGGGTCATGACATCCGTTATGGCGCCCGTCATCTGGGCCGAAAAATACGGACTGAACTGGAACCGATCTTAGCGATTTATTTCCTGAACCATCCAGAACAACTGCAACTCCATCTGGACTGCATTAATGGTCAATTGCTAGTTCAGCCTCAAGCCTCCGATTCCAATTAAACTGTTTGATGTGCTTGAATCGCCTGAATCAATGCATCCGGGTCTTTAGGTGAAATCAGGACATACTTTTGTTGATCTGCCAGCATATAGCTAACTTTTAAACGCTTGAAAGACAAAGCAGGTGCAATTTCTGAGTGATCTGTAGGCTGGATATTCTGAATCGAACCAAGCGGAATTTGCCAGGTCAGCCACAAGCTTTTGATAATCAACTGCCCATCCTGCACGATATAACGGGTACTCCAAACCGGCCACCAGACCAAGAGGATTGTAAGTATATAGACTGCGGTATGCACCGGATATTGAGCCATCGTCCCTTTGGCCTGCATGGTCAGTAATAATTGCAATAACAAACCGCTCATACAGATCAAAAATGCCAGCAGCCACCAGTCTTTTTTGGAACGAAATACACGCATCATCTTCCCCCTATTTTGTTTTATCTTACACAAAATCAGAATGATGTGGTGAATCTCTGCAAGTAATAAAAAACGCCCATGTGGGCGCTTTATTTTTTATGTTGCAGCTTAGGCAAACAGATAAGGACGAATAAAGATCAGGAAGAAAATACCCAGCATCAGGAACCATTTCAGGAAATAGTACAGCTGGCGGTTCTGTGCTTTTAAAGCTTTGGCTTTTACCCGGAGTTGATAGACATAACCAAAGACTTTGTTTAAGCCACCAGTCTGATCCCCAACCTCATTCGGTGAACTGGCTGCTGTCATCACTTTTTTACCAAACCAGTGATTGAAGCGTTCCATCCAGCGGGTTTTTAAAGGTCGCTCGACATCAGCAAAGAAAATGATCCGGTTCTGGTCAGTCTTGTTTTCGGCATAATGAATATAGGTTTCATCAAATACCACGCTCTCGCCGTCGCGCCAGGAATAACGCTGACCATCGACATCGATAAAGCAGCGGTCATCATTCGGGGTCATTAAGCCCAAGTGATAACGCAATGAACCGGCATAAGGGTCACGATGACGGACCAAACGGCTATCGGGTGCCAGCTCGGTAAACATGGCCGCTTTAATGGTAGGCAAAGTTTTGAGCAAGGCGGTAGTTTTTGGGCAGAGTTCTGCTGCAGAGGGATGCGCCGAGTCATACCATTTTAAATAGAAGCGTTTCCAGCCAGTCTTAAAAAATGAGTTAAACCCCAGGTCATCATATTTGCTCGAAGCCTTGATCCCGCCTTTCTGATAGAGTGCCTGTGCTTCGTCACGAATCATTTCCCAGTTTTCATCCAGCACTTTTAGGTCTTTAAAATGCTGCGTATCGATATAAGGCTGATTCGGTACGCGTGAAAAGGCGTACATCAGAAAATTGATCGGTGCAAACAGGGTCGAATGGTCAAAAAACTGGCGATAAAAAGAATGCCGAACTGTGCCACGTCGCTGAATATATAACGCTGAGATGACAAAGATGGCCAAAATAATCCACTTAAGCATATCAATACCCAAAAAATCCTAGCCCTAAAAAAGAACGGGGAAAAATAAAAAAGTCACATCTGGGCCGCATTATAACAAAGCTGCTTTTGCTCTCCCTACCCGCTTGTAGAACACAGCGTTGCATACATTTTCTTACATCCGTATCGAATAATTTGAATCTCAATTGACTATTTTGACCAAAACACCACACAGCAAACATTCCCTATCTGGTCAATTTACGTTATAAAAACAGCGCGACAGCAATAAAAAAGTGAAATTGAAACAATAACTTCATTACACTGCGATAACGGTTCACTGTATTCCGGACATGACAACACCTTGATTGAGCGATNAAAATTGATGACCCTTGCGTCACGGCTTGATACAACTTGTGTTGTTCTTTTTGGATATAGTTATCGTAAGATTAGCGAAGTAAAAAAGTGCGCGGGAAATGCGCGCTTGCTTCACAACATCAACTTAGAAGTCCTCCAAAATAAAGGAGATCAGGGCATGATCCACGCTGGCAATGCCATTACCGTCCAAATGCTTGAGGACGGAATTGCAGAATTCCGCTTTGACTTACAAGGTGAGTCGGTTAACAAATTCAACCGTGCAACGATTGAAGATTTCAAGGCTGCGATTGACGCAGTTTCCGCTGCTGACATTCAGGGTTTAATCGTGACTTCAGGCAAGTCTACATTTATTGTAGGTGCTGACATTACTGAATTCGGCGATAACTTTGCTCAAGGCGAACAGGCAATTGTTGACTGGGCACTACCAGTTCATGAAATTTTTAACAGCTTCGAAGACCTGGACATTCCTAAAGTTGCCGCGATTAACGGTATGGCACTGGGTGGCGGTTTCGAGATGTGCTTAGTCTGTGACTACCGTGTGATGTCAGAACAGGCGCAAGTCGGCCTGCCTGAAATCAAACTTGGTATCTTCCCTGGTTTCGGTGGTACGGTTCGTTTAAGCCGTCTGATCGGTATCGACAATGCAGTTGAATGGATGGCCATGGCTACTCCGAAAAAACCGGCTGCTGCACTGAAAGATGGTGCTGTTGATGCGGTTGTGGCTGCAGACAAACTGAAAGATGCTGCGATTGACCTGGTGAAACAGGCGATCCATGGCCGTTTAGACTGGCAGGCAAAACGCCAGGAAAAACTGGATCCAATCAAGCTGAACATGCTTGAGCAAATGATGGCGTTCAATACGGCGAAAGGTGCGGTTCTTGCAAAAGCAAACCCTGCTCAATACCCGGCGCCAAAACTATTGCTTGATTCTCTTCAGGCAGGTGCAAGCTTACACCGCGATGAAGCGTTAAAAGTTGAAGCTCAAGGCTTTGCGAAAGCTGCGGTAACTCCACAAGCGGGTGCGTTAATCGGTCTGTTCCTGAACGACCAGGTGGTGAAGAAAACTTCTAAGAAATATGAACAAGGTGCACATCCTGTGAACCAGGCTGCCGTTCTAGGCGCAGGGATCATGGGTGGTGGTATTGCTTACCAGGCGGCAAGCAAAGGCACTCCAATCATCATGAAAGACATCGGTAACCAGCAACTTGCACTGGGTATGTCTGAAGCAAACAAACTGCTGACCAAGCAGGTTGAACGCAAGAAAATGAAACCGGCGCAAATGGGTGAAACCCTTGCTCGCATCCGTCCTACTTTAAGCTATGACGAGTTTAAAGAAGTCGACATCGTGATCGAAGCAGTAACTGAAAACCCGAAAGTGAAAGGCATCGTACTGAAAGAAACTGAATCTAAAGTACGTGAAAACACAATTATTGCGTCAAACACCTCTACGATTTCAATCACGCGTCTGGCTGAAAATCTGGAACGTCCTGAAAACTTCGTCGGTATGCACTTCTTTAACCCGGTACACATGATGCCACTGGTAGAAGTGATTCGTGGTGAGAAGACTTCTGCTGAAGCGATTGCAACGACTGTTGTGCTTGCTCAGAAAATGGGTAAAACACCAATCGTAGTGAATGACTGCCCGGGCTTCCTGGTAAACCGCGTACTGTTCCCTTACTTCGGTGCATTTGACCTGTTACTGAAAGATGGTGCTGACTTCCAGCAAATCGACAAAGTGATGGAAAAATTCGGCTGGCCTATGGGTCCTGCTTACCTGATGGACGTGGTTGGTATCGATACTGGCGTTCACGGTGCAGAAGTGATGGCTGAAGGCTTCCCGGATCGTATGAAACCTGATTTCAAAGGTTCAATCCAAGTGATGTACGAAAACAACCGTCTGGGTCAAAAGAATGACGTTGGTTTCTACAAATACGAACTTGACCGTAAAGGCAAAAAAGCCAAAGTGGTTGATCCAACTGCATACGAGCTTGTGGCATCTGTTGCAACTGCTGAAAAACGTGAATTTGATCCTCAAGAGATCATTGACCGTATGATGCTGGCTTTCTGTAACGAAACTGTTCGTTGCCTGGAAGACAACATTGTTGCAACTCCGGCTGAAGCAGATATGGCGATGATCATGGGTGTAGGCTTCCCTCCATTCCGTGGTGGTCCATGCCGTTATATCGACCAAACTGGTGTAGCTGAGTATGTTGCACTTTGCGACAAATACGCGCACTTAGGTAAGGCTTATGAAGCGCCGCAATCATTGCGCGACATGGCTGCTAACAACAAAAAATTCTACGGTTAAGGAGTGACGTGAATGGCTACTTTAAATCCACGTGACGTTGTGATTGTTGATGGCGTACGTACTGCCATGGGCAAATCGAAAAACGGTATGTTCCGCAATGTACGTGCCGACAGCATGTCAGCTGAACTTATCCGTGCGTTGATGGTTCGTAATGAATTCGATCCGAATGAAGTCGAAGATGTGATCTGGGGCTGTGTGAACCAGACTCTGGAACAAGGGATGAACATTGCGCGTAACATCGCATTGTTAGCTGACCTTCCTAAGACTGTTGCAGGTCAAACGGTTAACCGTCTGTGTGGTTCTTCTATGCAGGCAATCCACACTGCTGCTGCACAGATCGCGACTAACCAGGGTGATATCTTCATCATCGGTGGTGTAGAGCATATGGGCCACGTAGGTATGATGCACGGCATCGACCTGAACCCTGCTGCATCTAAGCACTATGCAAAAGCATCAAACATGATGGGCCTGACTGCTGAAATGCTGGGTCGCATGAACGGCATTACTCGTGAAGAACAGGATGCGTTTGGTGTTGAATCTCACCGCCGTGCCTGGGCTGCAACTGAAAATGGTCTGTTCCAGAACGAGATCGTAGGCATTGAAGGTCATAATGCTGACGGTTATAAAGTTCTGTGCGATATCGATGAAGTGATCCGTCCGGATGCCAACATCGAAACTTTCCGTGCTTTACGTCCAGTATTTGACCCTAAAGGCGGGACAGTGACTGCTGCAACATCTTCAGCATTGTCTGACGGTGCATCTGCAATGCTGTTAATGTCTGCTGAACGTGCTCAAGCGCTTGGTTTGAAACCACGTGCTGTGATTCGCTCTATGGCGGTTGCAGGTTGTGACGCTGCGATCATGGGTTATGGCCCTGTTCCAGCAACTCAAAAAGCATTGAAACGTGCTGGTCTGACCATTGAAGATATGCAAACTGTTGAGTTAAACGAAGCATTTGCTGCACAAGGTCTATCTGTTCTTAAAGGCTTAGGTCTATACGAGAAACAGGACATTGTGAACTTGAGCGGTGGTGCGATTGCATTGGGTCACCCATTGGGCTGTTCTGGTGCGCGTATTACCACTTCCCTACTGAACATCATGGAACAGCAAGATACTCAAATCGGTCTTGCAACGATGTGTATCGGTCTTGGTCAAGGTATCGCGACAATCATCGAACGTGTTTAATTCTTAAATAATTCGAGACAGAAAACCCCGCTTATTGCGGGGTTTCTTTATTGNGAACTATTCATTCAAAGTTTTGTAAAATACACATAGCCTTATTTATGATAAAGTTGAATATTAAATATAAATTTAAAATAATTATGAAAAAATATTTAGCATTTACAGTTCTGAGTCTAAGCTTGGTAGGATGTGCCAGCACACCAAAAGCACCACAATCTGATTACTTTGCAAGAATTCAAAAAGAATTTAAAACCCAACCTGTGGCTATCTTGACAGATGCCTGCCTACTACGTAAAGAACTTGGTGACAGTCATATTTTACTGGATCAATCTAATCGTACTGCCGAAGCAATATCTCAATCATTGGTAAAACAGTTAAACCAGAATGCGGTTCAAGTGACCAAAACCTTCCAGCCAACACATTGCGGTTTCTTTGAAAAGCGTACCATTCAGACTTATAAAAAACGTAATACTTTAGAGTCGCAACCTGAATATTTAGGCACTTATCCTGTTTTGGCAGCCAACCAACCTGCAATTACTGATCTGGATGGTGCAAGTATCCAACTGCTGCTTCAAAAGAGTTTTAAAGCCAGCCATGGGCGTTATGCGTTAAGCAATAACTATCAACCTGTAGATATTGATATTACAGATCGCCTAACTGACCATCTCAAGCCTGTGTTAGGCACATCTAAGGTTCTGGTCATCCAGGTCTTAGGACAACAGCCTTCTTTAGGAAAACGGATTGGTAATATTGCCGGCACAGCTGCTTTCGCAGTTTTAACAATGGGTGTAGTTGTAGCAGATGATCCAGTACCTACGGAAGGCCAATACTATGTACTTTCTTATGTTGATTTGGATAAGAAACAAATTTTATGGTCTAAGCATCAAAAATTCGATGGAAAACTTTATCAGACCGGCCCAGTTAGCGTAACGACACCAAATATGCTAAAACCTTTGGGTCTTTAAAATAGAAATAAATAAAAAACCCTGTTTAATAACAGGGTTTTTTATTTAAAAGAATGTTATCCCTTTGTAAATTTAGTTGAATATTCAACCAATAAAAACTTATCCATCAGCCACTTATATTTGACAGGCGTATCATAACCCCACATTTCTCTCCTTTATTTATGGGGTTATGCATGAAAATGCTTAAAACACTTCTAGCAACTGCAATCGTTGCAACTTCAGCTTCTGCTATGGCTTCTGCAACAGTTTCTCCTGTTGCTGCAATGAAAGAACAAGCAAAAACTGTTGCCGCTCAAACTGCTCAACAAGCAACTGCGCCTGCACAAGCAAAAGTAGCGACTGCGACTGTTAAAGCACAAGACTCTGCTGCCAAAGCTACTGCTGAGAAACAAGCGGCTGTCGCTAAAGTAGAAGCAACTCAACAACAAGCTGCTCAAACTAAAGAAGCAGCAAAAACTGAAGCGGCTCAAAAAGTAGAAGCTGCAAAAGCTGCACCTGCAGATATGAAAAAAGTAGCGGATTCTAAAGTAGAAGCCGTGAAAACTGATGCAGCTGTAAAAACTGCTGAAGTAAAAGAAGCAACTGTAGCAAAAGCTGAAGAAGTAAAAGCAGCACCTGCCGAAGCAGCTGTAAAAGCCGAGAAAAAAGGNTGGTTCTCTTGGTTTAAAAAATCTGCTTAAGATATTTTAAATCCATAAAAAAAGATGTCCGAGTGACATCTTTTTTTTGTTTTTTGGCTCTTTCAGATTTAAAGTCAAAAATATAAAGACCTATAAATCTCTTATTAGACCTTTCGGGCTAGCATAGTCGCAAAATGCTGCTTGATCCGGTTGCCCTGCTCATCTACTCGGTGTAATTCACCGACATTTTCATTATATTTCACCAGATTCCAGCCTTCATAATAGGCACTAAGCTGTCCCGGCTTAAAACTAAACGGAAAGTCTGGCTGTACCGGAATATCATCGGTATCCATCGCACAGACAATCAGGTTATAACCGCCCGGCACTGTCGCCTGCTGCATCTGTGCAATAAGTGGTGGAATGGTATCGGCCTGCAGGAACATCATCACCACTGTACAGCAAATGAAGTCATATTGACCCTGAATACTGGGGTCAAGATTTAAATCCCGTTGCTGAACCTGAATATTCCCGATTTCTTCATTCTGAATGATCTGTCTTAAGGTCTGTAGACTATTTTCATTCACATCCCAGGCGTCGACTTCAAAACTGTTCTGACTCAAATACAACGAATTGCGGCCTGAACCACAACCGACATCCAGCACACGACCACCCTTTAAATACGGCATAGCTGCCAGAATTTCCGAATGGGTCGGGCTTAGCTGATATTTCTTGTTAAAGTAATCCTCAGGTTTGCAGTAAAAACGCAGCTGACATTCTGCATCTTCACTGGCAGAAATAATCTTATGCCATGCCTGTGGCTCAATGAACGGTGGTTGCTGCTCTGGCGTAAATACATGTTCAGACTGTATATGACCTGACGGATCCAGCATGGCAAAATGCAGCTCACCTTTGAGCACAGTCAGCTTTGCCCAAGTGCCCGCTTTGGTATTGTGTGGCTGCTTGAATCCTTGTGGGATAGCTTGCTGCATCCAGACCGGAAATTCTTTATAACATTTCAATTGTTGCATAAAAGATTGTGCTCCCTATTCTCGCTTTCCGTCTGCAAGCATGCTTCTGGATATTCATTTTTCTTAAGCATAGCNGGTTCTATTACCAATGAGAACTGGCACATCTTTGATGTAAGCAATGCAACAAGACTAATTCTGACAGAAAAACATCATGTCATTTAGAGATAAGAAATCATAAGATCCTTATACTTAGAGTTTGTTCTCTGCCTCTTTAAGTGCCTGCTGATCCACTTGAGTCATTTGCTGATTGAGCTGCACTATTTCCTGATACAGCTTATTGAATTGCTTTAAGGGTGCATCTTCATAGAACATAAAGGTCTGGTTTTTCTTTTCCCATTTATTGTTTTTCAGCACCAGAAATAGCTGGTCTGCTTTGGCCAGACTCTGTTTTTCAATTTCAAAAATTGCATGGGCATTATCCTGCTGCTGATTGGCTTTCAGATTATCTGCCAGCTGCTGACGATA
>JGI26053J44789_1000077_pt1 | contig 8620 bp, 6 predicted proteins | sample HigsolmetaGSP15D_FD_44789 | JGI IMG/M metagenome (IMG submission 44789) | reverse complement strand
AACCATAGGTTCGCATTTTTACTGAACCTATGGTTGCGCAAGGGCTGAAAACCTATGGTTGCAGTGGATTAGGGGCAGAGCTGACGTCCGCGGTTCATTGGCCCTCGCCAACGGCCAAGGAGGCAAGCACCGCCCCGACGTCGGTCTAAACTTGTCGGTCCTTAGTGGTTGAGATCGCAGCCCGCGGCATTGCCATGCTTCAGCACGCCCAGAAGCACTGGGACTTCGAGCTGGTGCCGGAAGGCGCAAAGGAGCGTGAGTGGTTGCCGTACCTGTTTGGCCCACTGGCCGAGCGAGTCAGGACCGGCGACTTCTACGGCGGCAGCCCGGTGGATGGTCGCAACCTGCGCCCGTTGATTGAGCAGTTCAACGAGATGCACAAGTAAGGGTTACTGCCGGCGTACCGACTTAAGTAAGGCTCTCCACTGTGGGCCGCCCAAAGCGGCGGCCCCTCCGGCATCTGGTCAGTCACTAAAGGCTCCTGCGCCTCACAACTGACCGCACTGATCGGACACGCGGTTCCCGGCAGGTACACCCGGCATGCNCAACACAGCGTGATGCGCCGCTCCGTGACGTGCCCATCACCCGCGTTCACNCCGTTGCAATAGCCGCCTCCGCAAGCTCAGAGCCCCCACCCAACCGCTCGCGACGGCCACCATGGCCGCGCCCTCTGATCCCGATGCAGCAACTCGCCAACGATTTCTGGAACCTGCGCGGCACCTTCAAGGTGGCCGGCCTGCTCGACGTAGGCACGCAGCTCTCCGTCGTGCGCCGTAGCAATGGCCGCTTCCTGGTCCTGGACAGCTACACCCCCACCGAAGCCCAGCGCCAGGCCCTGCTGGGCCTCACCGCTGGCGGCGCGCTGGTCGACGCCATCATCAATGTGCATCCGTTCCATACCCTGCACTGCGAGCCTCTGCACCGGCTGCTGCCCGCTGCGCGCCTGATCGGCACGCGTCGTCATCTGCAACAGGCCCCGCACCTGCCATGGGACCCCCACGTGATCGAAGACGTGGAGACCCAGGCCGACTTCGCCGATGACCTCGATTTCACCGTGCCCGCCGGCCTGGAGCTGGTACCAGCCGACGACAACGTGCATGCCAGCTCAGTCCTGGTCCGTCACCGCCGCAGCGGGATTGTCCATGTTGACGACACCCTCAGCGTGCTGGCCGCACCGGGCGCCCTTGGCAAGTGGTTGCCGCAGTCCGGCTTGAAGTTCCACCCCACGCTGTCGCGTGCGCTGCAGCCCCGGGCCGGCGCCGCAGACGCGTTCAAGCGCTGGGCGCTCGCACTGGCCGAGCGCTGGGCCGGCACCCCGTATGTCTGCGCGGCCCATTCGGCCGTGCGCGAACTGCCGGCCGATGGCTGGCGCGATGAAGTGCTCAAGGCCCTGCACCACGTGCAGGGCAAGTTGCGCCGCCATCGTCGCCGCTACGGCTGAAACCACCCCTCCATTCCTCCCCCAAGGCAACCTTCCCCATGAGCGACCACCCGATCAAGACCATCAACCCCCTGACCGAACAGGTCCTGCACACCTACGCGTACATGTCCGACGCCGAGGCAGCAGAGACCGTAAAGGCCTCCCACGAAGCGTTCCTGCAGTGGCGCCTGCGCAGCCTGGAAGAGCGCGCTGAAGTGATGACCGCCATCGCCCGCAAGCTGGAAGAAAAGAAGGAAGCTTTCGCCCAGCTGATGACCGACGAGGTCGGCAAGCTGATCGGTGACAGCCGCAGCGAGGTGGACCTGTGCGTGGCCATCTGCAAGTACACCGCCGAGCAGGGCCCGAAAGTGCTTGCCGACGAAGAACGCCCTTCGGCCAACGGCATCGGCATCGTCACCCACCAGCCCATCGGCGTGGTGTACGGCATCCAGCCGTGGAACTTCCCGGCCTACCAAGCCGTGCGTTACTCCATCGCCAGCCTCATGGCCGGTAACGGCGTCCTGCTGAAGCACGCCGAAAGCTGCACCGGCAGCGGCCTGTTCCTGCGCGACCTGTACGAGGAAGCCGGGCTGCCCAAGGGCCTGTTCGGCGTGCTGCTCATCAGCCACGAGCAGTCCGATGCCATCATCGATCACGACCTGGTGCGCGCGGTGACGCTGACCGGCAGCGAAAAGGCTGGCCGCACCGTCGCCGAGAAGGCTGGCAAGGCGCTGAAGAAGACCATGCTCGAACTCGGCTCCAATGATGCCTACCTGGTGCTGGACGACGCCGACCTGGAGCTGGCAGTGAANACCTGCGTGAAGGGCCGCCTGTTCAACAACGGCCAGACCTGCGTCAATGCCAAGCGCTTCATCGTGACCGAGAAGAACTACGACGCCTTCGTCGAGGCCTATGCGAAGCAGTTTGCAGCAATCCGCATGGGCGACCCCAACGATGCGAACACCCAGCTGGGCCCAATGGTTTCCAAGGCCCAGCGTGACACCCTGCACGAGCAGGTCAGCAAGAGCGTGGCCCAGGGCGCGCGCCTGGTGGTCGGTGGCGAGATCCCTGATCGGACCGGCGCTTTCTACCCGGGCACGGTGCTGGCCGACGTTGCCCCGGGCCAGGTCGCCTATGAGGACGAGTTGTTTGGCCCCGCCGCGGCCATCATCAAAGCCAAGGACGATGATGACGCCATGCGCATCGCCAACGACAGCCGCTACGGCCTGGGCGGCGGCATCTTCAGTCGCGATGTGAAGCGCGCCCGCGAACTGGCGACCACCTACTTCGATACTGGCATGGTGTGCATCAACACCTTCAACGTGGCCAGCCCCGCCCTGCCGTTCGGCGGCGTAAAGGCCTCCGGCTACGGCCGCGAGCATGGCCCCGAGGGCTTGAAGGAATTCGTCAACGTCAAATCCATCACTCTGCCGGCGGCCCCATGAGCACGCCCCTGCACTGTGATGTGGCGGTGATCGGCGCCGGCACGGCCGGCCTGGCAGCAGAGCGGGCCGCGCGCCGTAATGGCGCGTCCACGTTGCTGATCGATCCGCACTTCAGCGGCACTACGTGCGCCAACGTCGGTTGCATGCCCTCCAAGCTGTTGCTGGCGGCCGCGAAGCGGGCCGAGCGTGTGCGCCGTTCAGACCTGTTCGGCATCCACGTAGATGGCATGACCATTGATGACGCAGCGGTGATGCGCCGCGTGCGTGAGGAGCGCGATCGGTTTGCAGCGCTTACCCGCAAGCAGATCGAAAAGCTGGACCCAGCCACGCGGCTGACCGGCCGTGCGCGGTTTGCCGGGCCGACCACGCTGGAACTGGAGGACGGCCGACGCATCGAGGCACGCGCCATTGTCATTGCCACCGGGTCCGCGCCTGCCCTGCCGCCGCCGTTTGAAGCGCTGGGCGACCGCGTGCTGACCAACGAGAGTCTGTTTGAACTGAAGCAGCTCCCCAAGCGCGTAGCGGTGGTGGGCACCGGCTCGCTGGGGCTGGAATTTGCCCAGGCGCTTGCCCGGCTGGGCGTGCAGGTCACCTTGCTGGGCAAGGAGACGACACTGGCCAAGGTACGTTGTCCGCGCGTGCACGACGCACTGCTGGCCGTGCTGAAGCGCGACATGGAGGTCCACCTCGGCGTGGACGTACAGCCCGAACGGTCCGATGAGGGCGTGCATGTGCGCTGGAGCGGCAAAGACCAGGCCGATGGCAGCGTGCAGGTGGACTGCGTCGTCGCTGCACTGGGGCGCCCGCCCAACCTGGACCACTTGGCTCTGGACAAAGCACAACTGGCGTTGGACAAACACGGCGTGCCCTGCCACGACCGCGAGACGATGCGCTGCGGTGACAGCGCCGTGTTCATGGCGGGCGACGCCGCCGCCGACCTGCCCCTGCTGCATGAGGCATCGAGCGATGGCGCCATTGCAGGACGCAACGCCGCGGCGATGCCAGCGAAGATCACGGTGAAGCGCCACGTGCCGCTGAGCATCACCTTTACCGATCCGCCGGTTGCCAGCATCGGCCAGTCTGAAGAAGAGGGTGCCGTAACGGGAACCTCCGGTTTTGACGACCAGGGCCGGGCACGGGTGGAGGGGGTTAACGAGGGCACCCTGACCCTGTATGCGGCGGCACCGGAGGGCAAGCTGATCGGTGCAGACCTGGTGGCGCCTGCAGGCGAGCATCTGGCACACCTGCTGGCGTGGGCGGTTGAGACGGGCTGCACCGCGAGCCGACTGCTCGAACTGCCGTTCTACCACCCGACCATGGAGGAAGGCTTGAAGCAGGCCTTGCGCAGCATCTGTGCGGCCACGCCGATTGCGCTGCCGGCTGACCATGATGCGGGGGCGCCATCTGGGGGGTGATGAGTCCAACCAGCGCGTCAACNGCGGGTCGGCTATATGTAATGACCCACCGATTCCTGCTCAGGTCATGNGGTTNATGTAGCGGCATAGGCCGCATCCAGGGTCATCATCTTCAGCCCTTGGTGAGGCCGCTGTTGGTTGTAAAAGGCGATCCAGTCCGCGATCACCCGCGTGGCGTGTACTTCGCTCTCGAAGCGGTGTCGGTGAACGCACTGTTCCTTCAGCGTTCGAATGACACGTTCCACCATCCCGTTCTGCTGCGGGCAGTGTGGCGTGATGAACTCTTGTTGCAGGCCATAGCTGCGCACTAGGCGCGTGTAGACGCGGCTGGTGAACACCAGGCCGTTGTCTGATCGCAGCAGGAAGGGCACCGGCACCCGCCCCAGCGTGCCGTAGCGGGTGATCAGGGCCTGCTCCAGCGAGGCCGATCGGAACGCCGCGCGGCGTTGACCACTGCTGCGACTGCATCCATCCGTCCAGCGCGATCACCGGTACCGCGTTGAACAGGATCATCAGGACCGGCGTCAGCCAGGCCCAGGGCAGCCAGCCGCGGGCCGGATCGGACGAGTACAGGGCAACGGGGGGCATACGGGGCTCCAGATCGACGTGATCGCGCTGCACGGTGTCATCCGCGTGGGGGCGTGGCAACGCGTTTGCGACCAAGCCACAGAACCGGCCGATGAATCACCCGGAGCGCCGACGGAACGGCGCTGGGTCGCCGATTGGCGGAATCCGGACGGAGCGACCGCAGCGCCCGCTGTGTGGCGCACCAAACGCCATGCAGCAGCACGCGGCCGGCCACCTCCCTGTGGCCTTACGAAGACACACTCGATGGGCGTCAGCCCAGCCGCTCAGCCCACCACCAGCCGCGGCGTGTAACCCGTGCGTGCCGCTGCCGGCGCCGCGTGGTGCTCGGCGATCCGGAAGGCCGCAGCGGCCTTGTCCAGCGTGCTGGCCTGGTCGGCCATCGAGCGCGCGGCGGCACTGGCCTCTTCCACCAGTGCGGCGTTCTGCTGGGTCGNCTCGTCCATCTGCGTGATGGTCTGGTTGACCTGCTCNATGCCGGCCGCCTGTTCGGCGCTGGCCGAGGCGATGCGCCGCACCACGTCCAGCGTGCGCGAGGCCAGTTCCTTCAGGTGCCCGATGCTGGCGTCGGAACGGCGCGCCACGGCAATGCCGGCTTCCACCCGTTCAGTGGACTCGCTGATGAGCGCCTTGATGTCGCGCGCCGATGCGGCAGCGCGCTGGGCCAGCGTNCGGACTTCCGACGCCACCACGGCGAATCCGCGGCCCTGCTCGCCTGCACGCGCGGCTTCCACCGCGGCATTCAACGCCAGGATGTTGGTCTGGAACGCGATGCCATCGATCAGGGTGACCATCTCGCCGATGCGCGCGGACGATGCGTTGATCTCCGCCATCACCGCCACGACGTCCTTCACCACCGCCGCGGTGTCATCCATCGCTTCGGCAGCGGTGGCGGTGGCGTCCTGTGCTTCCAGTGCGTGGTCGGCGTTCTGGCGCACGGTGGAGGTCAGCTCTTCCATCGAGGCGGCAGCTTCCTCCAGGTTGGCGGCCTGGGACTCGGTGCGGCGCGACAGGTCTGAATTGCCCGACGCGATCTCGTCGGCGGCGGTGGTGATCGACGACGATGCCAGCTGGATGCGCCGGACGATATCGCTGAGGTTGATCGCGGTGCGGTTGGCATCGTTCTGCATGCGCGCGAAGACGCCCTGGTACTCGCCTTCGATGCGGCGGGTCAGGTCGCCTTCGGCCATCGCCCCGAGCACCTCGGACAGATCACTCAGGCCGCGGTCGGCCGTGACCATCAGGCTGTTGAGGTCTTCCACCATGCCACGGAAGTCGTGGTGGAACGCGCCGGCATTGCCGCGCACCGAGAAATCACCCACGGCCGCCGCCTGCGCCAGCCGCTTGATCTCCCCGTTGATGGCCAGCAGGCTGGCCTTGGCGGCATCCATCGATTCGTGCAGGATCGCGCGGGTTCCCGGCAGGCGGCGCGCATCGCGGGAGAGGTCACCGGTGGCGTATTCGTTGAGGATGTCGATGGCTTCGATGATGGCGTCCAGGTGCTCGTAGATCATCGTGTTCACGCCGGTGGCCAGCGTTCCATAAACCCCGGGGAAATCGGTGGCCATGTGGAAGCTCACGTCTTCGCCTGCATGCTTGTGGATCATGATCTGCAGCTGGTCCGAGAAGCGGTCCAGCGTGGTGAGCATCGCGTTGGTGGCGCGCTGCATCTGCCCGATCTCATCGGGGTTGTCGTCCTGGTGGCGCACGCTCAGGTCACCGCGGGCGATCGCATTGATGGACGCCTCGATCTTGGCCAGCGGGCCGGTCAGGCTGCGCGAGATCAGCCACGCGGTCAGCAGGCCCAGCACCAGGCTGAGCGTACCGAACGTGGTGAGCAGGGCGGTGGTACGGGCGGACAACGCGGCCGCTTCCTCGGCACCTTCCTTCACCAGCTGGTGCTGCAGGGTGGTGGCTTCCTTCAGTGAGCCGTTCCAGCGATCCGATGCCGGGCGCACCTTCTCCAGCAGCAGCTGGTTGGCGCCCTCGAAATCACCCACGGCAATCAGCGCATCGAAGGCCGCGTTCACGGTGCGCGCATCCGCGGCGGCCGCGCTCACGTGCTCACGTACGGCCTGGGTGGCGGCATTGGTGGCGGGGCGGGCCACGTAGGCCGACCAGCGTTCGGCATAGTCGGCATCCAGCGCGGCCAGCCGCTCGGCATCGGCGGCTGCATCAGCGCCACGCTTGAGGAGGATGTCGCGGCGGAGCAGCATCAGCTCCTTGGTGGTATCGAGCATGCCGTACAGCTCGCCCATGCGCGTCACCCGCACGCTCACCGCAGCGTCGAACTGCTTGCGCTGCGTCTGTGTGCTGTGCAGGGCGATGCCGAGGATGGTGGCCATCAGGGCCAGCAGGAGGACGAAGCCCAGGGTCAGGCGCGGCCCCACTTTCAAGCGTCGCAATGTGTACATTTTGTGAAATCCGGTAGTCAGCGTGGGGGAAGACTGCCGGGTGTCTGCCTGGGAAGATGCCGGCAGGCAGGCATGTCATATCGACCCTGCCGAGCTGGTCTTTAGTGCTTGTTTGCCAGGCATGTGCAACGCGCCGTTGCACATGCGATGCCGCGGGTGATCAGCGCGGCATGTCCCGGTGCGGTTCTTCGCTGTTCGGCGGCGAGGGCACCGCAGCGGAGGGCCGGAATTCGCTCGACACCGCATGGGCCAGGCCGATGTCGGCCGCCAACAGGGCCTCGTAGATACGCGCCAGCAGGGTGCTGCGGATCGTGCTGGCATCGTCGTATTCATTGGTCCAGGCGTGGACCACGAACTCCATCGCCACACCGCCGAGCTCGTCGAACAGGATCACCGGGGCCGGCAGCGCGGCGACGCCGTCGGTCTGTGCCACCACCTCGCCCAGCAGTGCCTTCACGGCGGTCACGTCGCTGCCGTAGGGCACGCTGATGCGCAGGTCCAGCCGCCGGTTGCGGTCGAACAGGGTCCAGTTGACCAGCTGCTGGGAGATCAGCTGCCCGTTGGGCACCACCACGCTGGCGCCGTCGAACGTCGCCAGCCGGGTGGCCCGCATGCCGATGTCGCGCACGCGCCCGCGCGTGCCGCCCACCTCGACCACATCGCCGGGCTGGAATGGGCGCTCGAAGATCAGCACCAGCCCGGAGACGAAGTTGTTCACCACATTCTGCAGGCCCAGCCCGATTCCCACGCCCAGCGCGCCCAGCACGAAGGTGAGCTGGCTGGCCTTGAAGCCGGCGGCCGACAGCGCCCCCACCAGGCCCAGCAGCAGGACGGCGTAGTAGCTCAGCGAGGCCACGCTGTTGGCCACGCCGTGGGGTAGTGACAGGCGCGAGAGCAGTTCGCCATCCAGGATCAGGCGGATGGTGCGCGCCAGCCAGAACGCGATGACCACTGTCAGCACGAAGATCAGCACATGGCCCAGGCTGATGCGCAGATCCCCAAGCTGCCACGTATGGCCCAGCACCGCCGACAGGANGCCTTTCACTCCAGGCAGCAGCCGGAAACGGTCCAGGGTGTAGACGATCCAGCCTGCCACGGCAGCCACCGAGAGCAGGCGCAGCAGCATCTGCACCGCCGGCCCGGCGTGATGCTGGGCCAGCCGGAACCGGGAGACGCCGGGGCGCTTGAGCAGCAGCTGCAGCCACGTGGCCAGCACGGTGCGCGCGGCCAGCAGCAGCATGGCGAAGAACACGCTGTCGATGACGCCGCCGGTGACGGTCTCCGCCAGCGAGACGTTGCCGACGACATTGGCGAGCAGCGCTGCTGCCAGCAGCACCGAGG
>JGI26053J44789_1000076_pt1 | contig 8659 bp, 3 predicted proteins | sample HigsolmetaGSP15D_FD_44789 | JGI IMG/M metagenome (IMG submission 44789) | reverse complement strand
GCTGATGTAATGATACTCTGAATGCGATAACATTTGACATCCGATTGATTTTTGATTGTAAATAAAACTTGTTTGTTGGTTTGGGCAAATCCCAGCGTATAAGCGAAGGAAAAAATGGCAAGTAGAATTTTTCTTTTTTGTCATGGTGTAAATTAACCGACAAGTTATTGATTTTTCAACGATTTGTGAAAATGAAAAGCCATCAAAACGAATTTTAATGGCTTTTTTTAAAATTAATTTTTAATCAGTTTCGCCGACGATTTTCGATTTTTAGCTTCAATGTCAAGAATGTAAATACCTTTTGGTAATTCTTTGATGTTAAATTGATGTATTGCTGAAAATTTTCCTGAAAACTCTTTGATTAGTTTTCCTGTTAAATCATAGATTTTTACTTTTTCTGAATTAATATTTAATGAAAAAGAGGAAGAAACCGGATTTGGAGTTACAGAGATTTTTTCTAAAGTAATCTCAATACTATCTGTTGATAAATTTGCTTTTGCATTCCCGAAAATTCTAAATTCACCTGGATTTAGATTAACTGTAAATGATGAATTTGTATTGGTGACATTCAGCGTTGTTTCGTCCATCAAATTGTACCAATTTCCTGTAAATGGAAAAAGTGGCGCAATTGCTTGAGTGCTTGTTGTGAAGTTTGCAATAACAATTACCTCATATAAATCAGACGACGATAATAAATTATTTGTAATCTGAATACGCGGTTTTAAATCTCCAGATGTAATTGTATAATTATCAGTTTCGAAAACTTTGTTGTTTAATTTAAGACCAATAATTTTTGACCAAACTTCATAAACAGATTTTCTATCGGCATTTGTTAAGTAACCAATTTCGCTTGGAATAGGTTTTGGATTGGTGCGACATCCGTCATTATTTGTTCCATCTTCGCAATGATTGATCGAATAATCATATCCTAATTCTCCAAATTGCCACAACATTTTAGGACCAGGAATAGTAAATAGAACGGCACCTAAAGCTTTTTGTCTTTCTAAAGAAGTTTTTAAATCTTTTACATTATAAGTTCCTGATGATGCACCATATTGTAAATTCTTGTACATCATTCTTTCTTCATCATGACTTTCTGCGTAGGCAACCAAATGTTTTTTCGTAAAACCTTTTACAGTATGCTTCAACCAATCAAAGTTACTATCCGAAGCATATCCCATTGTATTTTGATTAAAATTATTAGTCGCTTTACCCCAAAGCATAATTCCTTTACCTTCGTTAATGCGATAATTCGCCCATTCTGTTTCCTCTTGTGCTGAACCATTATTTCCTAAATGTTCAAAAATGATGTAGGAATTCGGATCAATTGTCCATTGCATATCTGCATATTTTTTTAAAATTGCTACACGATCAGCCTGATATCCGTTTGTACAAGTTTCATCAGAAGGTGTACAATTTTGTGTAAATCCTTTTGTTAAATCCCATCTAAATCCATCAATTTTGAACTCTTCAATCCAATGTTTTAATGTACGTTGTACATAATTTTGAGTTGGTGTTAATTGATGATTTAAATCGTATCCAACATTGTAACTATGTTTTGAGGTTTGATTAACATAAGGATTTGTAGTAGTTGGTTCTCCAAAACCATCATTGTCGGGATCATTCATCCACATTCTAACCAACGGAGATCGACCATAAACATGATTTAAAGCAACATCTAAAATGATTGAAATTCCATTTTGATGACACAAATCGATGAACTCTTTCATTTTATCTGCTGGTCCATAAGCTTTATCCAAAGCAAGATGATAAGCTGTATTATAACCCCAAGAAATATTTCCTTCAAACTCCATTACGGGCATAACTTCGATTGCGTTGATGTTTAATTTTTTGAAATAATCAAAATCATCAATTAAAGATTGCCATGTTTTTGTCGAATTGAAATCACGAATTAATAATTCGTAAATCATCAAATTCTCTTTATTTGGGCGATTGAAATTTGAAACTTTCCAATTGTATTTTGCTTGATTTGTTTGTAAAACCGAAACTTCAAATTGTTGTCCAGTAGGATATACAGGCATATTTGGGTAAGTTGCTGCGGTAATATACGGATCATCATAAGGCGATAAAACTAAAGTCGAATAAGGATCTGCAGTTTTGATTCCATCACTTGTTCGATATTGAAACGTATAGATTTCACTTGCTTTAAGATTAGATAATTCAATCCAATATAAATCCTTGTTAGTTGTATCTCGATTCATCACATATTGATCAGAAAGTTGCCAATTATTGAAACTTCCGATTACATGAATGAACTCTTTTTGTGGAGCGTATAAAACCAAATATGCTTTTGTAAAATCATTATTCAAATAATTAATTCCTTCATGTAAATTAGATGGAATGGCTACATCTTTAACCGTTGGTTTGATATTAATTGTAAAAGATTTGCTTATTGTTTGACCATTAAAAGTTGCATTTAATGTATAATTCTGATTTTGTAAAATGGTATAATTTTTATCAAAAGAAGTTGAATTATTTAATGCATCAATTTGAGTTCCGTTAGCAGATAATGTCCAATTAGCAGATTTTGTAGCTATCGCTTTGATGTTAAAACTTGATCCTGAAGAAACATTTGTAATTGAATTTTCGAGCGGATTAGTTAAAGTAACTTTGAAAGAACCTACCGAAATAGAAAGATCCGTAGTTTGTTGTTTTCCATCTGCACTTCTAAAAACAACATCTATTGCTGTAATATTTTTAGAAGTATCAACTCCATAGAATTGATAAATAGATGTAGGGATTTCTAATTTGTAGGTTGATCCAGAAACGAAAGTTAATTTGGGTTGAGTGGTATTATTTCCCCAACTTTCAATTATATTTTCCCATTGTTTTCCATCAATAGTTACGCCTGTATGCGCATAAATATCTCCTGAATAATTGGCAAGACCTGTTCCTGTTTTATCGAAGTTTATTACAACTGCTTGGTTTGCTTCGGGTGGTGAAGGAGTTGTTGTAATTTGTGCTTTGGTAAAAGATATTACCATTAAAAGCATTAAAATAGATAGAATGTTTTTCATGTTTTGTGTAGTTTTAGAAAAAAGCCATTAAAAAACGTAATTGAATTTTAATGGCTTTTAAAAAATTATTTGTTGATGAGAAAAAATTTTATTGAGCTTCTACTGTATAAGTTTTCTTGTTGAAATTAGCTGTGATTTTATATTTCCCAGCTTTTATTTTGATGTTAGTACCGTCTTTGTCTGTTAATTCTCCTGCATTACTTGTACCACCAAAATTTGTTCCCCAATCATTATTTAAACGGAATTTAAATTCTCCATCTTTTAATGTTGTAGTAATAGTCCAAGCATCTAAAGTACCATCATAAGACAATTTTTGGTCTGGACCATCCCATCCGTTTGCTGTAGCGTCACCTACTAATCCCCAAGAATAATTATCTAATTTATAAGTTAGATTTGTTAAGTCCATAGTTATCTTGTAAGTACCGGCATCTACTGCGATGTTTTTACCTCCTTTTTCAAGTTTTCCATTAGATCCACCATAATCTAACTCCCATTTGTTGTCTTGACGGAATTTGATTTCACCAGCTTTTAAATCTGTATACGCTACAAATACATTTGTAACATCAGTTTTCCAAAATTGAACATCTGGCCCGTCCCAACCGTTAGGAGTAGCAGAACCAACAACACCCCAATTTGTAGATAAATCTGTTGGATATGGCGTTATTTTTAATATATTGACATTAGAAATTAACTGTTGAGAACCAGGAGTACCAACTGTAGAGACAATACGATATTCTATTTCTCCTTCTTTAAAAGGTTCTAATCCTAAAGCAATAACTGCTAAATTCAATTCTTTTACGGTAACATCAGCTGTTAATGTTGAAGTTGAAGTAAGAACTTGATGATTTTCAAAATTATCTCCTTTTACATCAATTTGTAATTCATATTTAGGAGGAGTATTTGTTCCATAATTTGCGGCACTCCAATTAAATGTCATTGCTGTATTTGCAGCATTTTCTTCTAATAATTCAATTGTTGATGAAGCAGGTGTTTCTACTTTCGGTGCAACAAAATTTGAGGGATCTAATTTGATGATATCTTCATCATCGTTACATGCGCTTAAGGCAAAAATACTCGCACAAGCTAACGAAATATATTTTATAAAATTTTTCATCTTAATAACCTGGGTTTTGAGTTAAGTTTGGATTAATGACAATAATATTGTTTGGAATTGGGAAGATAGCTTTTGTAGCATCTACAGAAGTTCCGTTTTGAACGCCTCCTTTCCAAGGCCAATTGTAATTATTTGTATATCTACTGAAACGAATTAAATCCGTTCTACGCGTTCCTTCCCAGTACAACTCTCTTGATCTTTCTGCTAAAATGAAATCTAAGTTTAATTGTCCGTCAGTAATATTACCTGATGTATTTCCGTATGCACGAGTTCTTAATTCGTTGATTAAGCTCAATGCAGTTGCACGATCACCACCAGTTCCTCCACGTAAAACAGCTTCGGCATAGTTTAAATAAACTTCTGCTAAACGAATTATAGGAACATCTGTGTCAACATATTCTCCTGTTGCGTCGTTTGCACTTTTTCCGTCTGAACGTTTATTTGACCATTTGTAAACAGCATAACCTTCTCCAAATGTACCTATGTTGTTAATTTCAAATGTTTGTCCATCTGTAAAGAACATCGCACGTTTATCTTTCCATGCAGTTGGATTTCCGTTACTGTCTTTCGTTGTTACAGCATCTGTAAATTGATTCACCAATGCTTTTGTAGAACGAGGACCTCCCCATCCACCATTTACACCATAATCAGCAGCTGTCATTTTTCCACCAATTGCAGCTTTTACTAAGAAAGTAGAACCTCCATATGTACGAGAATTATTTCCGTCAAAATTTAAAACGAAAATAGCTTCGTTCTGCGCGCCATTCGTATTGTTATCAGCTAAAAATAATTCGTCATAAGCAGAACCATTTTTATTTCCATCAGTTATGTTAAGCGTATATCCAGCTTGCATAGCCAATTTAGAATAAGTGATGGCTTCTGTATATTTTGCTTCACCAATCCAAGTTTCTGCATTTAGATATAAACGAGATAATAATGCTTCGGCAGCTGCTTTGTCTACACGTCCGTATTCGTTTGTACGACCAGCTTTTAATTCAGCTTCGATAGCTTTTAGTTCGCTTTCAACGAAAGTGAAAATCTCTTTACGATTGCTTTGTTTCGGTAATTCAGAAGAAACTTCTGTTACTAACGGAACATTCGCATATAAATCCATTAAGCTATAATAAGCATATGCTCTAATGAAACGCGCTTCAGCTACATATTCTTTCACTTCTGGAGTTGTGCTTGATAAAGCTTCAGCGTTTGCAATAAATGAATTAGAGAAAGAAACGGTTTGTGCTAAACGATAATACATCGCTTCAACAAAACTGTTACTTGCTCCCCAAGAAATCTCATGCAAGTTTGGTAAACCTGGATCTCCCCAGCCAACAATAGATTCGTCTGTTGTTAATACATTTAAGTTGAACATTAAACGAGTATATTGAGAAGCACCTTCGTCAATACCTTGAATATCTCCACTTCCCGCTGGACCTTTTTGTCCAGTAAGTGCTAAAGAAGAATATACTTTTGCTAAAGCAGATTTTGCAGTAGCAACATCTTTGAATACATCAAATTGTGTATAAGTATCTGGATCATTTGGCATTAAATCTAAATCATCATGACATGAAGAAACAGAGAAAGCCAATGCCGCAGCTAAAATATATGTTGAAATTTTAATCTTTTTCATTGTAGTTTTCTTAGAAATTAACATTTAAACCAAATACATACGTTCTCGGTCTTGGATAAAAACTATTATCAATTCCGCGGTAAATTTCAGGATCTAAACCACTGTAATTTGTGAATACAGCTACGTTTTGAACCGCTCCATAAAGACGAATATCTAATCCTTTGATTGCTTGTTTTAGGTTGTAACCTAATGTAATGTTATCAATACGGAAGAAAGATGCATCTTCTATAAAGTGGTCACTTAACAAATTAGTTTCTGTGATACTTGTGAAACCTGTGTTGTAGTAGCTTGAAAGCACATTAGATAAATAGTTTTGACCATTTCCTGTCGCTTTTTTGCTGTAACCTTTAGACGAAGCCATGTTATTGTAAGCATAGTTTCCGATATTAGCACGAGCAGTTGCACTTAAATCCCAATTTTTGTAACGGAAGAATGTATTGAATCCCATTGTTACTTTTGCGAAAGGACTTTTGTGAATATAACGGTCTTTTTCGTTGATGATTCCGTCGTTGTTCAAATCTTCGTAAGCTCCTTCGATAGGCTTTCCGTTTGCATCATAAATTTGTTTGTATACGTAGAAACTAAATGGTTCTTCTCCTTCACGTTGAATTTGAATATTGTTACCAGTTCCTCCATCGATACCACCTGTTAAATTATCAGTAGGTAAGTTGACAATTTTATTATCATTAAAAGCGATGTTGTATCCAAAAGACCAATCAAAATCTTTTGTTTTTACGATATCAGCATTGATGCTAAATTCGATTCCTTTATTTTCCATATCACCGATATTTTTATCGATCATATTTCCAAAGTTTGTAAATGGATCTACATAAACACTCGCAATTAAATCACTTGTTTTTTTCTTGTAAACGTCTAATGTACCATAGATTCTATTTTTGAATAAAGAGTAATCAATACCAGCATTTAATGTACTAGAAATTTCCCATTTTAAATCACCATTAAATGGTTGAGGACGATAAGTTTGATAGAATGTTGAACCAAATTGATAATAAGCAGTTGATTCTGATCCTTGATAACGCGTTAAGAATTGGAAGTTTCCTAATCCGTTCACATTACCAACTTTACCATATCCAACACGTAATTTCAAATCATTTACAACAGAACTTCCTTTCAAGAATTCTTCTTTAGAGATATTCCATGCAATAGCTGCAGAAGGGAAATAACCCCATTGGTTGTCATGGCTTAATTTTGATGAAGCATCTGCACGCATAGTAGCTGTTAAGATGTAACGATTATCAAAATTATAGTTTAAACGTCCGAAGTATGATAGTAAAGAATAGTGATCACGGTCTACGAATGTAAATTGATCAGAACCTTGTTGTTCTAATTCACTATCGTAATTGGTGTTGTATGTATTAAAGTATTGATAACTGTAACCTCCAACAACAGTTAATCCGTGTTGTCCAAAATCTTTGTTGAATGTTAAATATGCATCAAATAATTTGTTGTAGAATTGTGCGCTAAATGTTGTTTTAGAACCATCCCATGTCAAAGAAGAGTTTGGCATATTTGCAGTTGTTACATTACGTCCATTCGCATTAGAAATATCATAACCTACATTAACTGTTGCAGTAACAGATGGTAAGAAATGTAATTTATAATCCATTTTTGCATTTCCTACAAAACGACGAACTTCTGATGTATCTCTGTTTTCGTTGATTAATGCAACTGGGTTAGTTGGCGCTAAATTGTGTTTAACAGATCCGTCCATCCAAGTGTGGTAACCTCCAAATATATTTGCTCCAGAATAAACTGGTTGAGTTGGATCATACTCTAAAGCAGCTCCAATTGCACCTCTGTTTGCAAATTGATTTTCGATATAAGAACCTCGAGCATTCAATTCAAATTTTAAGTGATCATCTAAGAAAGATGGACTTAAGTTCATAGAAGCTGTTGTACGATTGATGTTATCTCCTTTCAAAATACCATCTTGATCTGTGTTAGAAATAGAAAAACGAGACGGCATTTTACCTCCAATATTTCCTGTTGCACTAAAGTTGTGATCAAAACCTACAGCTGTTCTATAAATTTCTTTTTGCCAATCTGTATTTGCGTTACCTAAACGAGAAATTTCGTCAGCTGTTCCTACAGATTTTACCAATTCACGGAATTGATCTGCATTCATTACATCAATATAACCTTCTGGTTGATAAATTGATGTAATTGAATTATAATTAAAACGGAATTTTTTTCCTTTTCCTTTTTTAGTTGTAACCATTACAACCCCATTCGCAGCACGAGAACCATAAATGGCAGTTGCAGAAGCATCTTTCAAAATAGTCATCGTTTCGATGTCGTTAGGATTTAAGAAATCCAAAGGATTTCGAGAACCTCCAATATTTACTTCAGATAAAGGAACACCATCAACTACATATAATGGTTGAGAGTTTAATGATAACGAACTATTACCACGAATGATAATGTTTTGACCGTCACCAGGAGCTCCACCAGCAGATGTTACCACAACACCAGCGATTTTCCCTGTCATTAATTCTTGCGCAGAAGTGATTGATCCTTTGTTGAAATCTTCTGAATTTAATTGATTTACAGAACCTGTGACATCTTCTTTTTTAGCTGTACCATATCCAATTACAACTACTTCTTTCAAGTTTTCTGTCGTTTTAGACATACGAAGTTGTAATTGCGTTTGTCCCGCAAAAGTTATTTCTTGATCGTCATAACCAAAAAAACTGATAACAATTATATCACCATCGTTCGCTTCTAATGTAAAATTTCCTTTTTCATCAGAAACTGTCGATTCTCCTGTTGTAATGTTCGAAACATCTGCACCAGCTAAAACCGTGTTATTAGCGCTATCTTGTACTGTTCCTTTTATCGCAGTTTGTGCAGATAAAATAG
>JGI26053J44789_1000074_pt1 | contig 8708 bp, 5 predicted proteins | sample HigsolmetaGSP15D_FD_44789 | JGI IMG/M metagenome (IMG submission 44789) | reverse complement strand
AATTATATTCCAATAAATTTTAAGCTGAAATATGACAGTAAATATGACAAAAACCTGTCATTTTTAACCAATCTTTCAGCCAAAGTAATATGCCTTATTGCTTAAACTATAAACTTTTGGCCAATGTCCCTGCAAAACGCCCACAACCGGATTCATTTGTCTTATAATTTAGCCCGCTAGCTAACAGCCCGCTCAAGAGATATTTGTATGACAACTATTATCAAGCAAGATGACTTGATCACATCGGTTAAAGATGCGCTTCAGTTCATTTCTTACTATCATCCACAAGACTTCATCCAAGCGATGAGCCGTGCGTACGACCGTGAAGAGAACAAAGCTGCGAAAGATGCGATCGCGCAAATCTTAATTAACTCACGCATGTGTGCAGAAGGCCACCGCCCTATCTGCCAGGATACTGGTATCGTCAACGTATTTGTTGAAGTGGGCATGGACGTTAAATTTGATTTAACCATGAGCCTGGACGATGCGATCAACGAAGGTGTACGTCAAGGTTATCTTGAAAACTCTAACGTACTTCGTGCATCTGTACTGGCTGACCCTGCTTTTGGCCGTAAGAATACCAAAGACAACACGCCTGCTGTGATCTATCACAAACTTGTTCCAGGTAACAAAGTAGACATCACTGTTGCTGCTAAGGGTGGCGGTTCAGAAAACAAATCTAAACTGGCAATGTTGAACCCGTCTGACTCAATCGTGGACTGGGTATTAAAAACTGTTCCAACTATGGGTGCAGGCTGGTGTCCTCCTGGTATGCTGGGTATCGGTATTGGTGGTACTGCTGAAAAAGCCATGATGCTTGCAAAAGAAGCATTGATGGAAGAGATCAACATGGACGAATTGCTTCGTCGTGGTCCACAAAACAAACTTGAAGAACTTCGTATCGAAATCTTCGAGAAAGTAAACGCATTGGGCATTGGCGCTCAAGGTCTTGGCGGTTTAACCACTGTTCTAGACATCAAGATCAAAGATTATCCTTGTCACGCTGCGGGCAAACCAGTCGGCATGATCCCGAACTGTGCTGCAACCCGTCACGCACACTTCACACTTGATGGTTCAGGCGTTGCGCATATTCAAGCACCAAGCCTTGAAGACTACCCATCAGTCACTTGGGATTCTTCATCTTCTAAACGTGTTGACCTAGACAACATCACTCAAGAAGAAATGAACTCTTGGAAACCAGGTGATACGCTGCTTCTAAACGGTACAATCTATACTGGCCGTGATGCTGCACACAAACGTATGGTAGACATGCTGAACAACGGTGAAGAACTCCCTGTTGATCTAAAAGGCAAATTCATCTACTACGTAGGTCCTGTTGATCCAGTGGGTGACGAAGTTGTAGGTCCTGCAGGTCCAACAACTGCAACTCGTATGGATAAATTCACTCGTCAGGTATTAGAAGCAACTGGTCTTTATGGCATGATCGGTAAAGCGGACCGTGGTCCTGCTGCTGTTGAAGCAATTAAAGACAACAAAGCGACTTACCTCATGGCGGTTGGTGGTGCTGCATACCTCGTATCTAAAGCAATCCGTGAAGCTGAAGTGGTTGCATTTGCTGATTTGGGCATGGAAGCGATCTACAAGTTTGTAGTGAAAGATATGCCTGTATCTGTAGCAGTTGACGTAAATGGTACATCTGTACACGCGACTGCTCCAAAAATCTGGCAAGCGAAAATTGGCAAAATTCCAGTAGTTGACGCTGCTGCGGGTTAATTTAAGCTATATAAAAAAGCACCCTTAATGGGTGCTTTTTTATTGGAATTTTAAAATTAATTACCAGGTTCTTGGATCCCAGAGTTTAAACGGTGTGGTTAACTGTACATCTGTAGATGGATCATATTCAGTTGCCTTAATTTTCTGAGCTTTCTTGCGGATTTTCCCAGTTTCCTGATCCTGTGCAAAAAAGTTAAAACTGTCCGATTTTAACTGGGTAAAAGCAATTTCATTGAGGCCCACACTGCTCGGCATCAGCATCAGAGGTCCCGGAACACTACGACGGGTGCTTAGATTTTCTTCATCATACTTAATAAAATAGGATTGACCCGCTTCTACGGTAAAGTCCAGATATTTAGGTTTCTGGAAGTGCAAAGCACCTAAAGGACGGCTGGTACTCAAGCGATAAGTGCCTGCAGGTAACTCAATCCAGTAATGATGATTATGCAATAAACTCGGAATACGATGCTGATTGATAAATAGGCTGGCAGCGACAATTTCCTGACGGTTCCATTTGGAATCCGGGCGGTATAAATAAACAATTGCTGCATCCTCATGCTGAGGTTTAACTGCCTGAAAATGATTGCCCTGTTTCTGGTTGACCCAGCCGCCAATTGTAAACATCCCCACCCGATGCTGTTCGACGAAGCCTGGTTTTTTTTCAAGATCAATATTTTTTAAAGTGCTGAGTGGCTGTGTAGGCTCAACTACGGCTTTTTTACCGTGACAACCCATCAGCGCCAAACTGCCGATGAGCACCATTGCGACTCCACGCATGCTTATCCCTCACTGCGTCTTTATTCTTGTATGCAAGTGCTTTGCGATATATTTTTATAGCTTTCGGCGTCCACGCCTAGATGTTGAGATTAGCATCTGCTTTTATCTTTTGGAAATAAAAAACGTGCGAAAACACGGGGTTTTCGCACGTTTCTGACGAATAGCAATCAAGCAGATTTGCTATTCACCACCTTTAAATCAACTTTTGCCGCTGTTTCTGGCTCGTCATGTGGTTGACGTTCAGCACGAAATTCTGGTGCAGCTTCACCATTAATGACAGCTTCATTCACCACCACGGTGCCTACATCGCTACGACTCGGCAGGTCATACATGGTTTCTAGCAATGAATTTTCCAGAATCGAACGCAGGCCACGCGCACCAGTATTACGTTCCAGTGCTTTTTTCGCAACGGCACGTAGTGCTGAATCTTCAAAGACCAAGTCCACATTTTCCATCTCAAACAAATGTTTATATTGACGAGTTAATGCATTCTTCGGCTCAGTCAGAATCTGCATTAAAGCTTCTTCATCGAGCTCATCCAAAGTCGCAATCACGGGTAAACGACCAATGAATTCTGGAATCAGACCAAATTTCACTAAGTCAGTCGCTTCGACCTGACGGAACAATTCAGACANCTTTTTGCTTTCGTCTTTATTACGGACTTCTGCAGTAAAGCCAATACCACCTTTCTCCTGACGCTGCTGTACGATTTTCTCAAGACCTGAGAATGCACCGCCACAGATGAACAGGATATTCGAGGTATCAATCTGAATGAATTCCTGCTGCGGATGCTTACGACCACCTTGTGGTGGAATTGAAGCAACCGTACCTTCGATCATTTTCAGCAAGGCTTGCTGTACGCCTTCACCTGATACATCACGAGTAATGGATGGGTTTTCAGATTTACGGGTAATCTTGTCGATTTCATCGATATAGATAATNCCCTTTTGCGCTTTTTCGACATCNTAATCAGCTTTTTGCAAAAGCTTTTGTACAATGTTTTCAACATCTTCACCCACATAACCNGCTTCAGTTAGGGTTGTTGCATCTGCCATGGCAAATGGAACGTCCAGAAGACGGGCAAGGGTTTGTGCCAGCAAGGTTTTNCCTGAACCGGTCGGACCGACCAGCAGGATATTACTTTTGGCAATTTCAACGGAATCATCTGCTTTCTTACCATTGGTCTGTACTTTCAGACGTTTGTAATGGTTGTATACGGCCACAGATAATGTCTTTTTCGCTACGTCCTGACCAATCACATATTGATCGAGCGCCGCACGGATTTCATGCGGTTTCGGTAAAGGACGGTTCGCCCAGTCATTGGTTTCGACCTGTTGACTGGTTTGAACCAAATCTAAGCATACGTCCACACATTCNTTACAAATGTATGCGTCCTCGCCTGCAATCAGCTTNCCGACTTCAGACTGCGTTTTACCGCAAAATGAACAATGCTTTTGTCCTTGAGGATGTTCGGACATATTNACTCCAATATCTCAATCTCTAAAACTTATGGACGTTTCGTTAGAACTTCATCCACAAGACCGTATTCTTTCGCTTGCTGAGCAGTCATGAAGTTGTCACGGTCTGTATCNCGTGCCACTTTTTCATAGTCCTGACCGCTATGTTCAGCCATTAAACGGTTTAAACGTTCTTTAATGAACAGAATTTCACGTGCGTGAATTTCAATATCTGATGCCTGGCCTTTGAAACCACCCAAAGGCTGGTGAATCATGACACGTGCATTTTCAAGGCAGTAACGTTTGCCTTTAGTCCCTGCATTGAGCAGGAATGCGCCCATTGATGCTGCCTGACCCATACAGTAAGTCACAACATCCGGTTTAATAAACTGCATGGTATCGTAGATCGCCATGCCAGCAGTCACCGAACCACCCGGTGAGTTGATATATAAATGAATATCTTTATCTGGGTTCTCAGCTTCTAAAAACAACATTTGCGCAACGATCAGGTTGGCCATATTGTCTTCAACTTCACCTGTCAGAAAAATTACCCGCTCACGTAAAAGGCGTGAATAAATATCAAAAGAACGCTCACCACGAGAGGATTGTTCTACCACCATTGGCACTAAAGCGTTTTCAATCGTTGGAACATACATAGGTTTATTTATTCCTAAATTTTTGTGACTTAATCCATAATCACAATATGAGGGATAATCAATGAAATTGCAAAATAATCGCGAATAATTCCATCATATTTTTTGCATTAGTTTTGTGAAAATCAGATATGTCAAGAAATTACTAATATGAAAAAAGGCGCACGAAGCGCCTTTTTATGGAAAGCTTGAATTAGCCTTGTTGACGAGCTTGTTGCTCTTTCAATAAGTCTTCATAGCTTACAGTCGCATCAGTCACTTTAGCAGATGACAGAATGTGATCAACAACTTGGTCTTCAAGTACAACTGCTTCGATTTGAGCACGTTGTTGCTTGTCATTTTTGAAGTATTCAATCACTTCGTTTGGATCTTCGTAAGAAGAAGCCATGTCTTCGATATAAGCTTCAACGCGCGCTTGATCTACTTCGATTTTCGCATCAGCAAGAATACGGCTTACCAATACGCCAAGTTTAACTGATTTCTCAGCTTGTTCTTTAAACAGGTCATCTGGAAGCATGCTTGAATCAAATGCTTTCGCGCCTTGAGCACCGAACTGTTGAGTGAACTGCTGGATCATTTGTTGACGTTGACGGTCAATTTCTTGAGCAACCATTGCAGATGGAAGTTCAACTTCGTTTGCAGCTACAAGTGCATCGAAAGTTGCGCCTTTAACCTGGTTACGCAGGCCGTTTTTCACTTCACGTTCCATGTTTTTACGAACGTCAGCTTTCAGTTTTTCAACGCCATCTTCTTCAGAAATACCGAAGATTTTCAGGAATTCAGCATCAATTTCTGGAAGTTTTTGTTTTTCAACAAGTTTCACATTGATTTTGAATTGAGCTTGTTTACCAGCAAGGTTTTCAGCTTGGTAATCTTCAGGGAAAGTAACATCGATCACTTTCTCTTCGCCTTTCTTCATACCGATGATGCCATCTTCGAAGCCAGGGATCATACGACCAGAACCTAAAACAAGTTTAAAGTCTTGCGCAGCGCCGCCTTCAAATTTTTCGCCATCAACAGTACCTTCGAAGTCGAAAGTTACTTGCATGTCTTTTTTAGCCATGCCTTTAGTTTCAGCCCAAGAAGCGCGTTGTTTTTGAAGATTTTCAATCATCTTCTCAACGTCTTTGTCATTTACTTCAGACGCTTTACGTTCAACTTCCAGACCTTCGAATTTCACTTCAACTTCTGGATAAACTTCAACAGTCGCTTCATAAACTAAAGCGTCGTCTTTCATTTCAGTTTTTTCGATGTTTGGCATACCAACAGCGTTGATTTTTTCTTGTTGGATTGCTTCGAAAACTGTGTCACGAATGATGTCGTTGACAACTTCTTGGTAGATACCAGCGCCGTATTCACGACGAACTACGTTTACAGGTACTTTACCTGGACGGAAGCCGTTGATCTTCGCAGTTTTAGCAGTGCGTTTTAAACGAGCTTCAAATTGCTCATTAATACGGCTCGTCGGTACAGAAACATTTAAACGACGGGCAACGCCCGAAACCGCTTCAGAAGTTACTTGCATGGCTTCCTCTATATATTTGGTAATAACAGGTTTATAAAAATGTGCCACATTATATGACAACATTTGCAGATATACAAAACACAATACTTGAATCGTCTTTATTGATGCTGTAATAATCAAATTTATTCAGTCAAATTCATTTTTCTTTGATTAAATATCCCTTCCCTCAAATAAGAGTAGATATATTGATTACTCAAACTGGACAGATCATCTCATTCATCGGCATTTATGGATTTTTATAGGACTTTTAGTAAACTTTTCTTTATCTTTTCTTCAAAATTTTTAAACTCTAATAATCTCAATAAAAGTAACGATAATAATCTATTAATCAGATCTATTTTAAATACATTAACTTAGAAACATTTTGATACACTATCACATTGATCAAACCAATTAATACAATCCTTAAAATCGTCATTTCCTATCGGCAAGTAATTCTTAATTTAAATAAGAATTATTATTATTCGCATACATAAATTTTAAGCTTTTTTTCGGGTTCCCACATGTCGTTTATCAAATCACGTAAAAAACTCGTTTCATCGGCGATTGCCTCTTCCCTCTCGATTGTAACCGTAAATGCTGTGGCTGATGAAAATGTGGTCAAGCTCGAAACTATTCATCAAGAAGTTAAAGCTGAACAGACACCAAGTTTAAAAGTAGATAATTCCGCAAATAAGAAATTTGTTGCGCCTTTACTGGATACACCTAAATCTGTATCAGTCATTTCTAAGCAACTGATTGAAGACACTCAAGTCACTACACTTTCTGATGCTTTACGTACTGTACCTGGTATTACTTTGGGTGCGGGTGAAGGTGGCAACCCGAATGGCGATCGTCCATTTATTCGTGGTTATAACTCTGAAAGCTCAATGTATGTAGATGGAGTTCGTAGCGCGACTTCACAAAACCGTGAAATGTTTGCGGTCGAACAGGTTGAAGTGACCAAAGGCTCTTCTTCTGCAATGGGCGGTGCCGGTACGACTGGCGGTAGCATCAACATGATCTCTAAGGTTGCTAAAGCTGGTGATTCTTTAGAAGGTTCCATTGCACAAGGTACCGATAATTACCAGCGCATCACTTTAGATGGCAACAAAGATTTCGGTAATGGCATTGCAGCGCGTATTGCTGTGATGGGTCATCAAAATGAAAAAGCAGGTCAGAAAGACGGCGCTGAATATAAACGTGTAGGTATTGCACCAAGTATCAGTTTTGGCCTGGATACTCCTACTCGTGGGACTTTAAGCTATTACTACTTAAAATCTGATGATACGCCTGATGCTGGTGTTCCATATAATTATGACAAAGATAAAAAAGCGACTGTCGGTAAACCTATCGATGTTAAACAAGGCATCTACTATGGTTTATTAAATCGTGATTTCCAGAAACAAGAAAATCAGATTGGTACACTTAAATTAGAACATGATCTGACTGATGATTTGACTTTGAGTAATACTGCTATTTATAGCAAGTCAAAAAATGATTATCTATGGACGCAGCCTGATGACTCAAAAGGTAACGTACTCAATGATAAAGTATGGCGTCGTATTAACTCACGGATTACAGATACAGAAACCTTTAGCGATCAACTTTCTTTAGCAGGTAAGTTTAATACCGGTGCTCTAAAGCATAGCTTTAATACAGGTGTTGAATACTCTAAACAAGAATCTGATAAAGGTAACTATTCAACCACCTACCCTGGCTACCCTGATAGCACGACAGGTGGATTTAACAGTGATTGTGCAAATAATGATGCATGGTGTACTTCTTTAACCAATCCAAACTCACGTGATCAATGGTTAGGTGCTCGTACAGCCAACAGAGCTACCACGACCACTACCACAGAAACAGCTTCTATTTATTTACTGGATAACATTGAACTCAATCCGCAATGGTTATTGGACTTAGGATTGCGTTGGGATGACTTTGATACCAAGCAAAAAACCAATGCTTCAGGTGAAACCATTTCAAGTGACGCTGATTTCTTCACTTACCAGGCAGGTCTTACTTTTAAACCGCGTGAAAATGGATCTATTTACACAAGCTTCGCTACTTCAGCCAACCCTGTAGGTGTTGACTCAGGTGATGGTTCAGAAGGTATTGCAGAAAATTATAGCAATCTCGATCCTGAAGAAAGCCGCACATTTGAAATTGGTACGAAATGGGATCTATTTAATGACAAATTGAATTTGACTGCTGCAATTTTCCGTACTGAAAAACAGAATGCTCGAGTTCAGTTAACACCGACTACTTATGCTAACGTTGGTGAAAGTAAGGTAGATGGCTTTGAGCTTGGTTTAAACGGTAATCTTACTGATAAATGGGCAGTCTCTGCGGGCTATACATACCTAGACAGTGAAGCTGTTGATAATGGAAAAAAATGTAGCGGTCGACCAACTGTATGTACAAATGAAGATAGTCCATACAATGGAAATAAAATGCCTAACGTTGCGAAAAACTCAGCCACACTTTGGACGACTTATGATCTAACCCCTGCGTTAACAATCGGTGCTGGTGCAGTTGCGATGGACAAAGTGTATGGTGACCTAGCGAATACTAAATATG
>JGI26053J44789_1000072_pt1 | contig 8771 bp, 6 predicted proteins | sample HigsolmetaGSP15D_FD_44789 | JGI IMG/M metagenome (IMG submission 44789) | reverse complement strand
GGAAACACATGGCCGCCGTTATAGTCGGTATGCTCCCCGATCAGATTAATCCGGCCCGGCGCAAAAAACGCGCGCTCCGCCGCCGTCCCGAAATACTCCTTGAAAGCCTGAGACAAATTTGGGTTGCTCATGGTCGTTCCCCCCTAATTAATTATAAAAATAATATTGAAAACGGTTTCTACAATTTCATCTTAAACAGAAAAGTAAAAAATAGCAACACTTTTACTAAAAATTTTACCCTATTTTTGTGCTTATCGCTTGGGTAATCCAATCTTAACGTCAACATCCTAATCAATGTTAATGAAACTTTTTCTCCAAGGGTAAATGTACAGCTGACTTGTATTCTCCTTACATTAGTTTTCAAACCGATCTAATCTATAAGTAATTCCTAAATCCGTGACACAAACTAATTCAGGCTCACTAGGTAGGGTTCTCGGCTTGAAATCAAAACTGTCTGTTTTTTTAACAAATTGTATTTTCTTTTTATTGACAGGTTCAACAAAGCTTGAAACAACTCTTTTTTATATCTCTCACAAATAAGACTGAATTTTACATATTATTGCAAATTTAATTTATCATCACACGAATTATGGGATGATCTAAGAAAATAGCATAGTACAAATGTTCAATTAGGTTTGTTTGATTTAGTAGATGATTTTCTATCGCTAGCCCCGGTCGGGCAACAAATCCGTTCATTGGTGTATTCGATATAAATTTTTTCACAAAATCATCCGATTGTTGAATTCGTTAATGGAATATGCACGTATTATACTAGGTGTTATGCGGGCTGTTTGATGCTGAGTGAAAATTTTGTCACAAATTCAGGTAATTGTTTTAAAAATCATGATTTTCAGCGGCTGTTCTACTGCCAATCAAGAGTAACTTACCTTGGATATCGAAGCATGTCTCTATCCCAGCATTTTACCGATAATAAAAAATGTTATATCTTAACACCATACATTATTGTTGAACAGAAACCCCTGTGTCGGTTCCATCGTTGGGCGAGTTTCCGTGATTTAATAAGAGAACTCAGGCTGAGATGAATTGATGATAGCCGGTAGACAAGAAAGGCCTACCCCCAGATTACTCGTCCATATTATAACATATTCATCCATTTTTTTAAGCTGATAAACAAGCTGATCGGGAGATACAATAGAAAACAATCGACTTCTGGAAGTCCTTGTTTGAAACTGGTGGCTTAAGGATAAATATTTTAGTAAACTTTAGTAATATTTTACTTGTCATAATCAAAAAAATGTTGTATCCTTTTGTTGTAAACAATTATGGTAACGCTTTTATAACTCTTTTTGGAGTAATATTCCTTAAAATCCTCTAAAATCTAGTAAAATTTTATAGGAAAGAAATATTTATAAACATTTCAGTACAAAATCGTGGACATGGTGTTTTGGTCAGATCAAACAAGGTAAGTTACGGATTCTTAGTTTTTAATTCTTGATAAATGTATAATTTGATAGCTATTGTTTTTCAATATAAATTGCTTTAATTTTATTCTTTTTTAGTAAAAAGTAGTAGTAACAAACTTTTCTCAATAAAATAATTTCTATATTTCAAAATTGTAAGCGCTCTACTATTCTAGTGAATTTTTTGACGCACAAGCAAGGAGGAAGTTAAGGAGGGATGTATATCGGACAAATTGTAAAAGATCAATCTCGGGGTCTTATTGTTTTTTACTATGGATGTCGGATAATTAGCAGAAACTGAAAGGCTTTATCATTTCACATCTATAACTTTGGAGGGTTTAAGAATGAAACAAATGAAACAATACCTTTCGTATGCTCTTGGCGCATTTGGGCATGATGCATTTTATGCTGTTTTAGGGACCTACTTTATGATCTTTGTAACCAGTCAACTTTTTGACAGCAATAATCCCGGGTTTGACAAAAAAATGATCGGATTGATTACAACAGTAATTGTTGTAATCCGTTTAGTTGAAATCATGTTAGATCCCTTTATTGGTGGTTTGATTGATAATACAGAAACTCGTTACGGTAAATTTAAACCGTGGCTGTTTGCCTCAGCAACTATCAGCTCTATCATGTTCATTATAATTTTCACCAATTTTGGCGGATTGACTACGAAAAATCCGATTCTGTATCTGATTCTGTTTGGAATTGTCTTTCTTATTCTTGATATATTTTATTCGATCAAGGATATTTCCTTCTGGTCGATGCTTCCAGCTTTAAGCATCGATTCAGATGAAAGGGCTAAATTTGGCACGATTTCTCGTTTTGGGTCTACTCTGGGATCTCAAGGTGTCATCATTGCCGTTGTTCCACTCGTAACCTTCTTTTCTCAAATTTTTTCTGGCACAACAGGCAGTACTGAGACACGTTCTGGCTGGTTAGGTTTTGCCATTGTTGTTTCATTAGTCTCTTTATTAGGAGCTATAGCAACCATTTGGGGAACCAAAGAAACGCAAAACTTAATTCGAAAAAGTGCCCAAAAAATTCGTCTGCGTGATGTTTTTAAGATCATCGGACAAAATGACCAATTGATGTGGCTGGCACTTTCTTACTTTTTTTTGGCCTTCGGTTATTGCATTACAAATTCATTGTTGATTTACTATTTTAAGTATGTCATTGGGAAACAAAGTGATTTTTATCTGGTCGGAATTATTACAGCCATTTTAGGAATCATTTCGGTAGCAATTTTCCCAGTATTAGTTAAATCTATTAAACGCAAAACTATTTATATCGGTGGTATTTTGTGTATGTTGGCCGGTTATGGACTATTCTTATTTGCCGGGAATAACTTGATTTTTGTTCTAGTTGCCATTTCTCTCTTCTTTTTCCCATATCCTATGATTTTTTTGGCAGCTCTTATGACCATTACAGACAGTGTAGAATATGGGCAATTAAAGAATGGAAACCGGAATGAGTCAGTGACTTTAGCCGTACGCCCTTTGCTTGATAAACTGGGTGGCGCTTTTTCCAACGGTGTCGTTGGATTGGCAGCAGTATTTGCTGGTATGACAGGGAATGCACAGCCTAGTGATATCTCGAGTCACGGGTTACTAATATTTAAGTTTTTCATGTTCTTCGGTCCGATGATTCTTGTAACTTCAGCAGCGTTAATTTTCTTTTTGAAGGTTAAACTAACAGAAGAAAAACATGCGCAGATTGTAAAGCAACTTGAGCATAATTTAAAAGCACAAACAAAGGATATCAAATGAGGAGGCAGATCTTATGAATCAGAAAATCATCATTGATCCGCAACAATTTGCGTTAGCTGTTCTTGCGGCTAATACCAAACGAGATAAAGAAGAGAACAAAGTATATTTGAAACAACAATTGACCCTCTATTTGGAGGCACTCTTATTGGCCCAGAATTTCAACAGTTTAGAAGAGACTCAGTTTGATATAGCAAAAACAAAACAGCGAAATGAAATATTAAATAAAATCATTGAACGCCGTTACATTTAAACTATAAAAAATTAATAACAGTTTTTTTGTTTATTCGTCACCGGCATGACGGATCCATTTTTTAATGAAGTATTTAGTTTTAAAGCTAATGGCTTTTCGAGTGGCAATCCATCTTTAAGCAGTTTTGGCGATACATTATAAAAATGTTTTTTAACGAAGTTTTATTGATTTTAATGGAAGGAGAACAAGCAAAGATGGAAAAAACCACAAGTTAATTGGTAAACCTGATTGGGTCACCATCGCTTACGAGAACGGGACGGTTTCCTGTCCACCAAATGAAAGCGATTACTACACGGAGCAATCTATTCATTTGTCATTTAAAGAAAGCAAAAAACAAACGGATATTTTATTACAATCGGAAAAAGTGCCGCTTCTATGGGTGAAATTGAGTTGGAATATTAAACTGCCCACGTCTGCGCGTTTCTTGGGGGATGCATGGGAACGCGGTTATGGAGATCTTGAGTGGAGGGCAATGAATGCCAACCGTTTTATGCCATGGTACTTTTTGGCTGATAATAATGATGTCATTTTTGGTTATGGTGTTCGTTTCCGTCCTTCTTCAATGTGTTTTTGGCAAGTAGACAGTGAGGGCATTACTCTACTTTTAGATGTTCGGTGTGGTGGAAGGGGATTTAAACTAGGAAAAAGAGAACTAAAGGCCGCTTCCGTTATTGTTTGTGAATTCAACGAATGTTCAGCGTTTAAAGCAGCAGAATCATTCTGCAAATCAATGTGTGATGATCCTCTAGTTCCGGACCATCCTGTATAAATGGAAGTAATAATTGGTATTATGCCTATGGTGATAGTTCCGAACAGGAAATATTAAGTGATACAGAAGATTTACTAAGTCTAACTAATGGTTTTAGTAATCCGCCCTATATGGTTATTGACGATTGCTGGCAGGAACACCATCGGATAAATGAATATAATGGCGGTCCTTGGTTTAAGGTAATCGAAAATTTCCAGATATGGAACAACTGGCTGGGAAAATAACAGAATTAGGTGCAAAACCCGGCCTCTGGATTCGTCTGTTGCAAAATGAGGATAAAAATATTCCTCAAGAATGGAGACTTTCTCATAATGGATGCCTGGACCCTTCTTATCCAGGAGTATTGGAATACGTTCAGAATGATGTGAAAAGAGTTTATAATTGGGGGTACAAGTTGATCAGGCATGACTTTTCCACCTTTGATTTGTTCGACAGATGGGGATTTGAGATGAATCCATTCGTTACAGGAGGTAACTGGCATTTTTATGATCAATCAAAAACAAGTGCTGAAATTGTTAAAATGTTTTATAAAGCGATCTTTGAAAGTACAGAGGAATCCAATGCTGTCATTCTGGGATGCAATACTATTGGTCATTTAGGAGCATGTTTAATGCATATAAATCGCACTGGTGATGATACGAGCGGACTGAATTGGGAAAGAACAAGACAAATTGGTGTCAACACATTATCTTTTCGTCTTCCCCAACATCGAGCATTTTATGACGTGGATGCAGATTGTGTTGGAATCACAGGGAAAATTCCTTGGGAGTTTAATCGCAATGGGCAGAACTAGTTGCTAACAGTGGAACTCCTTTATTTATTTCTGCACAACCCGGCATACTCACCCAAGAAAAGCAAACACAATTGTCAGAAATTATGAAAATAGCATCCGAACAGAAAATTCACTCCATACCAATCGACTGGCAGAATACGACTTGTCCGGAAATATGGAAAACAGAAGACAACGACATAATTCATTATCATTTATATGAAAAGGAAGGACTGAATTTTAGTGAAAGCTCAGAAAGATATTAGGCATTTTTATCAATAGTTTAGAATGAGTATACCAATTTTACTATTCGTTTTTAATTGTGGCACCATATTTTGTTAATACAGTTAAAACAGTATTAGCTCGTAAATGATTAGAGGGTGATTATAGTCAAACATGAAAAACAAGCTTTTTTAGTTTCAACAATAATTCGCAAGTGAGCAGGCGTGCGAAAACTATCCATTTTTAAAGTGGCAAGATGTTTTTCTGTCTGAACAAGTGACTGTACGTAATTTTAGACTACAGAAAACCGGGAACTGTCATTTTGAGCCGACCGAAATGTGCGATTATCAGACCACATCTACGGCAGATAACATTCTGAAGAAAATCCGTGTACCGACCTGAAAAGTGAGAAGTGGTTCTTAGCTAAGAGCTAACATGGTACTGATAACAAACATGGTCTCCTCTCTGTAATGCTGTCCAGTCAAATTGGCGGCGTGATCAAAAAGGTGCCTGAAAAGTTATCGGACTGTCCCTCCTTTTCAGGCACCTTGATCTGCTATAGGGACAGTTTTTGTTTACTCTTCCCTTTATGCTGTCAAAATACAATAAAATGGATGGTCTGTTAAACAAACAACTACTATGACATATTTTCATCGATCCATTTTTTACATTTTTTTCGAAATCGATGTTTTACCCTAACACAGTAATTCAGGAGAAGCAGGAAATAACTGAATTGGACAGACAAGGCATGTATGATTTTATAGCATCTTGGAACTTCAACTATATAGTTAACTTACAAAAAGGGTAAAAGTCAAAATTAAACTTTCACCCTTTTTGTAAGTTAAACTACATCTTTTTATATACAGGTAACGTTGACAAATCTACGTCAATGCTCATACTTACCGGTCCTTCGATTATTTCCCTTTCGTTGTGAATTGAGCTCCACTTACCTTCTGGGAAATATATTTCTTTGTTTGTGGCTCCCTTTTCAAGAACTGGAGCAACCAGTAAATCTTCTCCAAGCATGAACTGGGTTTTAGAATATTTTAAGTCAGATTCAGGGTAATCATAATTCATTGGTCTTACAATAGGTTGCCCGGTTACAGCTGCATTTTTAGCTAGTTGAATAATGTAATCTGAAAATTTAGCATGTAATTCAGCTGCTTTTTTACACAAATCCAAATGTTCTTTATCCAGTACTCTCCATGGAGCTACTGAAAATTGCATCATAGGCATCAGAGCCGAACATTGAGCTGAACGGACAATCAATTCTTGGTCAAGCTCTTGTTTTTCTAAAAAACTAATATATTCTCCGCCCCCAATCATATCAGGACAACTATAATAATAACCCAATAGTCCTTGTGTTAAGGACGAAGGGATAAGTTCAGATAGACCGCCTTCACCCCATTCGAAACGTTTATCTTGAAGACGATTAACAAGTGGAGCACCTTGATTTTTAAAAGTTACTCGATATTCATTGAAAGGAAATTCCAAACCAAAAGCTGACCATAATTCTACATGTTCCAAAGCAGTTAGATTCATATAAGACAAGTCTTCATTACTGTAGAATCTTGGGTCTCCAGCATCAAACTTAAATCCGTCTATCCCAAAGTTATCCTGTAATACTAATAATTCATTTTTCAACCATTCATATGCTTTAGGGTAACTCAAATCAAGAATAGCACTATAACCATTCCACCACTTACGAATAACGGGTTCGCCATCTTTTGATTTGATTAACATATCATTGTCATGTAAAAAATGATATTCTTCAGTATCGGGAGTAATAAAAGGACAAACCCATAGCATGACTTTAAAGCCCATGTCATGTAATTTTTGAACAGTTTCTTTGGCATGAGGGAATTTACGAACTGAAAATTTCCAGCGACCATAGTAATCTGCCCATAAATCATCAATCATTATTATTCCAGCCGGGAAACCATTCTCAATAATTCCATTAGCATAATTTAAAATGTCAACTTCATTTTGCTTGTAAAGTAGTTCAATCCATGAATTCCATTGTGGCATTTCAAAGAATTCTTTTGGGGGCATACTGCCTAAAGCAAAAGTTTTTTGTGCCACTACTTGTTGTGCATCTTTTAATGTAGTACCGTCTTCATAGAGAAAAATGTTAGATTTTGCAACAATCTCGAGTTTTCCGTTTTTAACATATAAATCAAATGCATCTTCGCTCCAGATTGCACGGCCCTTTGTTGAAAAGTAGCAAGGTGCTGTTTGGTTTACTGTATCTAAATTTATCATTTCTAATGAATAATCTGAGTCTGAATTAAATGGATAAACAGGTCCATCCATTACACATCCTCCATACCAGAATTCGTCTGAACTTGTTTCAATAAAAATGCGTTCAGTTAACGACGGTGAGATTGTTAAAATTTTGCAATCCATAGAGAAACCCCTTTCATAATAAATTAAAAAATGTGCTGATTCTTTGTACGTTTAAAATATCCGTGGCATTCATTCTCTACAAAGACTTTTCACGATTCTTCCGCCAATGATAGCTTATAGATTTCGCATTAAAACGCATATTCCGCACATAAATTTTTCCATTTTTGATTTTTTAAACAGTATTTTCCCGGTTGAACCAAAATTGACAACACTTAAGTGTGGGAGTGGTTTGAGACTCCTTCGATAACATCGCACGTTAAACTACGGCCATCTAGAAAATATGAACCTTTAATTCACTTTCATTTAAACCATGCATTCATATAAGTATACAAAGCAAAGCACAAAAAGAAAGTAACATCCTTATCTACTATGAATAGGCAATGAAGAATGGCACACCCCCAATCACGACAATATTGTCTATAAAAAACACTAATTAGGAACCGCTTTCATATTTAAATTGTAATCGTTTTCCGGTAAAAATTCAATAGTTTTTTACTAAAAAGAATATTGTATTTTACACAAAAAATCTCCTCCCGCATTACGGAAGGAGAGGCACATCATTCAACGATGTATAAAATTTTTAGGTTCCACGATGCGATCCGGATGGTTTCTGTTTCTTTCTGGCCATAAATCAATTCAGCATATGCACCCCCTGAATTTTAAGAGCGAAGATCGGTAGTAAAACAAAATGGCAGGCCCTTGATAATAAATTAGTGTTGGTAAAAAGTGGAGTATTGCCTTGATATCTAGTTTGAGTTGCGGCAGTACCTTAAAGCCGCGGCCTTTCCAAATACACCAGTTTGCTTAACGGGCACGGAAACACTCATTTCTTTACTCAAAAGCAGAAAAGTCCTGGCTGTCTCAATTTGAAAAATTTGATGCGTGCCTATTTTGACACTTGTTTATCTGTTTTTTCCTACTCTATTATCGATGATTTCCACTTTTTTCAATCAAATTACTGAATGCTTGTTAAAAGATCAAACTCTCGATGCCAGCTGCATCATGGTAACATCATACATCGGCGGATTGTGTAATCCCGCATGCACTTCACGGTAATAGCGCTGCAGCGGGCTTTTTTGAAAAAGGCTGCGGGCGCCGACTATCCTCATGGCCAGATCCACAATTCTGTTTTCCCGCTTTTTAGACCATCGGATGCTTTTTG
>JGI26053J44789_1000067_pt1 | contig 9060 bp, 9 predicted proteins | sample HigsolmetaGSP15D_FD_44789 | JGI IMG/M metagenome (IMG submission 44789) | reverse complement strand
CAGCCGGTGCAGGCAACGCCGCTGCGGACGCTGCTGCGGGTGTGGTGGGCGGCGCGCGGCTGAGTCGCCGGCGCCCGCCTCATCGGCGGTCGAGGACCAGCAGCGGGTCGATGCGCGTATCGAACCAGTTCATGCCCCAGTGCAGGTGGGGACCGGTCGCGCGGCCGGTGGCACCGACCGCGGCGATCACCTGACCCTGCTCGACGCGGTCGCCAACCTTCACGTCGATCCGTGACAGGTGCAGGAAGTTCGAGCTGATGCCGAAGCCATGGTCCAGCAGCAGCGTGCCGCCGGTCAGATAGAGGTCCGGACCGACGAAGGTGACGACCCCGGCGGCAGGTGCCTTCACCGGGGTGCCGGTGGGCACTGCGATATCCATGCCCGAGTGCCCGGCACCGGGCTGGCCGTTGTACACGCGCGCGTTGCCGAAGCGGCCACTGATGCGGCCCTGTACGGGCCAGATGAAGGGGGCGGCGAAATCGGTGCGGTCGTCGTCGCGGCTGCGTGCCGCGGTGACCTGGGCCTGCTCGCGCTTGATCCGCTCGGCGATCGCCGGCGGCGGATTCACCGTCTTCGGCGGCACGCCGTTGACCCGTTCGGTCGGCCAGTCGCGCGGGGTCACGGCAACGCTGACGGTCTGGCTGCTGCCGTCCGGGCGTTGCACCTGCAGTTGCAACGGGCCGCGCTCGTCACGGCCGATGCCGAACACCACGCTGCCGTAGCCGCTCACCCGCAGGCTGCGCCCGGCATACTGGACGGTGCTGCCGGCCGGCACCTTGCCCACCACCATCGCCCCCTGCGAGGCGCTGGCGGGAAACACGATGCGGCTGTCACTGGCCTGGGCCTGCAGCGGGGTGGGCAGGGCCAGCAGCGCCGGCAGTGCGCCGGCCAGTGCCAGCGCAAGCAGAGCCGTGCGCATCAGCGGTTGAAGGCCAGGCGCTGGCCGTTGGCGGCACCGACAATGCGGCTGCCGTCCCAGGCCAGTTCGCCGTTGATCCAGGTCGAGGCGATGCGCGAATGGAAGGTGNTGCCTTCAAACGGCGACCAGCCGCACTTGGACAGCACGTCTTCGCGCTTGACCGTGAACGGCGTGTCGTCCACCAGCACGAGGTCGGCGAAGTAGCCTTCGCGCAGGAAGCCGCGCTCGGCCACGTCGAACAGCTGCGCCGGCGCGTGGGCGAACTTCTGCACCACCCGCGTGATATCCATCCTGCCTTCGTGCACCAGTTCCAGCGCGGCGGTCAGCGCGTACTGCACCAGTGGCAGGCCCGACGGCGCCTGTGCATACGGCTTCTGCTTCTCTTCCCAGGTATGCGGGGCGTGGTCGGTGGCCAGCACGTCGATGATGTCCTCCACCAGCGCAGCGGTAAGCGCCTCGCGGTCGGCCACGTCCTTGATCGCGGGGTTGCACTTGATCAGGTTGCCCAGGCGGGCATAGTCGGTGCGGTCAAAGCGCAGGAAATGGATGCAGGTTTCGGCGGTGATCTGCTTGCGGCTGCCATCGGCGCGGATCATCGGGCCGCGTTCGAACAGGGCCAGCTCGTCGGCGGTGGAAATATGCAGCACGTGCAGGCGGGTGCCGTGCCTGCGTGCCAGCGATACCGCCAGCTGCGAGGACTTCAGGCACGCCTCGCGCGAGCGGATGTCCGGATGCTGTGCGGCGCTGAGGGTGTCGCCGTACTGGGCCTGGTACTGGGCCATCAGCGCGTCGATCATCGGGGTGTCTTCGCAGTGCGTGATGATCGGCGTCGGTGCGTCGCGGAAGATCGCATCCAGCGTGTCCGGGTTGTCCACCAGCATGTTGCCGGTGGACGCGCCCATGAACACCTTGATGCCGGGGGCGGTCTTCGGGTCCAGGCGCTGGATGTGCTCCAGGTTGTCGTTGCTGGCGCCCATGTAGAAGCCATAGTTGGCCCGGGCGCGCCCGGCCGCGGCATCGTACTTGGCCTGCAGCGCGTCGGCATTGAGGGTGGGCGGGTTGGTGTTGGGCATGTCCATGAAGGTGGTCAGCCCGCCGGCCACGGCCGCGGCCGACTCGGTGGCGATATCGCCCTTGTGGGTCAGCCCGGGCTCGCGGAAGTGCACCTGGTCATCGATCATGCCGGGAAGCAGCCAGCGCCCCCCCGCATCGACCACCGTCTCGCCCTCGCGGGCGCTCAGGCCGCTGTCGATGCGGGCGATGCGCCCGTTCTCGATCCGCAGGTCGGCCTCGACGACCTGGCCTTCATTGACCAGGCGGGCATTGGTGATGAGCGTGGAAGACATGTCAGTGGTTTCCTGTGCAGCGGCAAGAGGAGGTCGTGGCGCGGCCCGGGACCGGGTCCACACCGCCGGGATGGAAGGGATGGCAGCGGCCGAGCCGGCGCGCGGCCAGCCAGCACCCGCGCAGGGCGCCGTGCACGCTGATCGCTTCCATGGCGTATTCCGAGCAGCTGGGCACGAAACGGCAGCGCGGCCCGAGCAGCGGGCTGATGAAGCGCTTGTAGAAGCGCAGAAGGGCGATGAGCAGGCGCGGAATCACCCGGTAATAGTAGAGCGTGACCGCGATCTTGGGGTGAACCGCGGCGCTGCGGCGGGGCGGTGGACGCATTCAGGCCCTGCGCGGGCGCGCGCATGGTTGGCAGCGGCCCGCATTTGTCGCAGGATGGGCCATTGGCCGCCTGGAAACCTGGCAGGTGGTCATGCCGGCAGCGTGTCGCGCCGGCCAGGTTCCGTGTCGTGCAGTCAGTACACAGGCTTGCGGGAGCGTTGCCCGGGCCAGGATTGACGGGGCGTGAGGCCTTCGTCACCAAGTTGCTGCTGCCGGTCGGGTAGGCTATAAAGGCCCGCTTTCCCGGGCCCCGGGGGAAACCAAGGAAGAGCGTTTCGTGGCTGCTAAAAAAACTGCAAAGAAGGCCGTCAAGGCCGCCAAGAAAACCGCAAAGCCTGTTGCCGGAAAGTCGGCAGCCACGTCCGCTGCCCGCACGACGGCCAAACCGGCGTCCAAGGCAGGGGCGAAGAAGACCGTTGCCAAGGCCCCGGCGAAGAAGGTGGCCAAGGCGCCGGTGAAGCCGGCGAAGAAGGCCGCGCCCGCCAAAAAGGCCGCGCCTGCGAAGAAGGCTGCCCCGGCGAAAAAAATGACGCCCGCGAAGAAGGTGGCGCCCGCGAGGAAGGCCACCCCGGTGAAGCAGCCGGCTTCGGCGAAGAAGGCAGCGCCTGCGAAAAAGGTCGCGCCCGCGAAGAAGGCCGCTCCGGTGAAGAAGGCCGCTCCTGTGAAGAAGGCCGTGGCCGTGAAGAAGGCCGCTCCCGCGAAGAAGGCGACGCCGGCCAGCAAAGTGAACAAAGCCGTCACGCCGGCGACCCGGTCGGCGGTGAAGAAGGCCGCACCGGCGACTGCCAAGGCGGCGCCCACGAATTCCAGGGCCGCTTCGGCGGCCACGGCCACGCCCACGCCGGGCAAGGCCACCCGTACCAGGCCGCAGGCATCGCCTGCGGCGGTCACCCCCGCGCCGGCAAAGCCCGCTGCGGGAAAGACCGCTTCCCGACCGGCCGCCAAGCCGGCCGTGGCAGCGGTAGTGAAACCCGTACCGAAGCCGGCCACGCCGGCGGCGGCCAAGTCTGTCCCGGCCGGTAAGGCGGNTGCTGTGGAAGCTTCACCGGCGCGTGCGCCGGCCAAGGCTGCCGCAGCGCCCGCTGCACCCGCCCCGCAATCCAAGAATCCCGTGCCCGCTTCGAAATCGCCTGCCAAAACTGCCGTGAAATCCGAATCCGCTCCGAAGACCGTCTCCCGCCCCGTGGGCAAGGTGGCCGTGGCCGTAACCGCCCGTTCGACGGCTCCGGCCCCGCGCAGCAAATACAAGGTGGTCGAGTACAAGACCGACGAGACCACCGGCCGCCCGATCCTCCCGCAGGGCTACAAGCCCGCCAGCGACGAGGAATACATGAGCCCGCTGCAGCAGGAGTACTTCCGCCAGCGCCTGCAGGACTGGCGCGCTGAACTGGTGGAGGAATCCAAGCAGACCATCGAGAACCTGCGTGAGGAAGTGCGTGACATCGGCGACGAAGCCGAGCGTGCGACCCGCGAAACCGAGAACTCGCTGGAACTGCGCACCCGTGACCGCTACCGCAAGCTGATCGGCAAGATCGACAGCACGCTGAAGCGTCTGGAAGCCGGTGACTATGGCTACTGCGTGGACACCGGTGAGGAAATCGGCCTGGACCGCCTGGAAGCGCGTCTGACCGCCGAACGCACCATCGACGCGCAGGAGCGTTGGGAACACCTGCAGAAGCAGCAGGGCGACTGATCCCGCCGCTGGCGCAGTCCACGAAAAACCCGGCAGCTGCCGGGTTTTTCGTTGTCCGGCGTAGGCTGTCCGCTACTGCAGCTCGCGCAGATCCAGCCGGCGCAGGGTTGGGTTCTTCCAGGCGGTGATGCCGGCAACGCCCAGCACGGCCACGCCCCCCAGCACCACGGCCGGCACCAGGCCGAGCAGCCGCGCCATCGTGCCGGCATAGAACGCCCCCAGCTCGTTGGACGAGCTGATGAAAATGCCGTTGATCGAGGACACCCGGCCGCGCATCGCCTCCGGCGTGGCCAGCTGCAGGATGGTCGAACGCACCACCACCGAGACGCCGTCGAAGGCGCCGTAGAACAGCAGGATGGCCGCCGACAGCCAGAAATGGTGTGACAGCCCGAAGCCGATCACGCAGACGCCGAACCCGGCCACCGCCCACAGCAGCACGGCGCCGGCATGTTGCTGCAGCGGATGCCGGGCCAGCCACAGGCCGACCACGATCGAGCCCAGCGCTGGCGCCGCACGCAGGATGCCCAGGCCCTCCGGACCATGGTGCAGGATCTCCTGCAGGAACGCCGGCAGCATCGCCACCACACCGCCCAGCAGTACCGAGAACATGTCCAGCGCCATCGCCCCGAGCATGATGCGGTTGCCCACCACGAAGCGTGCGCCTTCGGCGATGCTGCGGAAGATCGGCGCGGCCGGGCCGCTGTGGACTGGCTCGCTCACCTTCAGCGCGGCCAGACAGCCCAGCGCCAGCAGCGCCGCCGCGGTCGCCACCGCATAGGCCACGCCCTTGCCGCCCCAGCCGACCAGCAGGCCGCCCAGGGCAGGGCCGACCACCATGCCGGCCTGGAAGAACACGCTGCCCAGGCCGGCGCCGCGGGCGTACTGGCCGCGCTCGAGCACGCGGGCGAACAGCGCGTTGTAGATCGGCGAAAGGAACGCGCGGACCATGCCGGTCAGGGCGATGGCCGCATAGATCGGCCAGACGCCGTGGAACGGCAGCCAGCCCTGGGTGACCGCCGTGAGCACGAGCGCGGTGGCGACCAGGCCGGCGCAGGCGCACATGCCCAGACGACGGCGTGGCAGGTGGTCCACCAGATAGCCGGCAAACGGCGCCACGCAGAAGAAGGGCAGTACCTCGGCCAGCCCGATCAGGCCCAGCGAGAACGGATTGCGGGTGATCTCGTAGATGTGCCAGCCAACGGTGACCGCCACGATCTGGTAGGACAGCATCGCCAGGATGCGATAGGCCAGCAGCTGGACGAACCCCGGACGGGCCAGCAGACCGCGCGTGCCCGGCTCGGGCGGGCCGGGCAGTCCCCCGCCCGGCGTGCTCACGAGGCGTCGCGGGCGAGCTGCGCCTGCGCGGTCTCGCGGATGAAGGCCAGCAGCGCGGCCACGCCGTTGCTGCGGGTGGGCGAGAGGTGCTTGGCCAGGCCGATGTCCTCGATGTAGCGCGGTTCGGTCGCCAGGATCTCCTGCGCGCTGCGGCCGCCGTAGACGCGCAGGGCGAGGAAGATCAGCCCGGACACGATCGCCGAGTCACTCACCGCGTGGAAGCGCAGCGCCTGTGCGCTGCCGTCGGCCACGATCCAGACCTTGGACTGGCAGCCGAGCAGGCGATGCTCCTCGGTTTTCCATGCCTCGGGGAACGCGGGCAGCTTGCGGCCCAGGTCGATCAGGTACTGGTAGCGTTCGGACCAGTCACCGAAGAAGCCGAATTCCTCGGCAATGGCGGCCTGGGCGTCTTCGGCGGTGGCTTCAAGGGGGAACGGGTAGTCGGTCACAGCGGTCTCTACAGTGGGGCGTGGCCGCACGGGCGCGGCCACGGGGCAGGGCGGGTCAGGCGCGCCTGCGCGACCAGCGCACGCCCTGCGGGGTGTCTTCCAGCACGATGCCTTCGGCGGCGAGCTGGTCGCGGATCGCGTCGGAGCGGGCGAAATCACGCGCCTGCTTGGCTTCGGCGCGCGCGTCGATCAGGCCCTGGATGCGCGCATCGTCAGCGTTTTCGCCGCCGCTGGTGCCGAACCACTGCGCCGGGTCGGCCTGCAGCAGGCCCAGCGCCAGGCCCGCGCCAAGCAGTTCGCTCTTCAGCCGGCCCTGGCTGTCCGGATCGGTCGCACGGCGCGCCTCGGCGGCGATGCGCGCCAGTTCGGCCAACGCCTGGGGCGTGTTCAGGTCATCGTCCAGGGCGCTTTCCACCGCGGCCGGGATGGCGGCCGTGGCCGGCACGTGGGCCAGCTCGCGCAGCGTGCCGTACAGGCGGTCCAGCGTGCGCACGGACTGCTCGATGAGCGCATCGGACCATTCCAGCGGCTGCCGGTAGTGCGCCGACAGCAGCGCATGGCGCAGCGCTTCAGGCGGGTGCGCGCGGACCAGGTCGTGCACGCGCTCGATGTTGCCGACCGACTTGCTCATCTTGGCGCCGCCGAAGTTGAGCATGCCGTTGTGCAGCCAGAAGCGGGCGAACACCTTCCCGCCATGCGCGCACTCGCTCTGCGCGATTTCGTTCTCGTGGTGCGGGAACTGCAGGTCCACGCCGCCGGCATGGATGTCGATGGTCGGGCCCAGGTGCGCGGCGGCCATCGCCGAGCATTCGATGTGCCAGCCCGGGCGGCCGCGGCCCCAGGGCGAGTCCCAGCCCGGCAGATCGTCGCTGGACGGCTTCCACAGCACGAAATCGCCGGGATCGCGCTTGTACGGGGCCACTTCCACCCGCGCCCCGGCCAGCATGTCCTCGGTATCGCGGCGCGAGAGCTTGCCGTAGCCGTCGAAGCGGCCCACCGCGAACAGCACGTGGCCCTCGGCCGCGTAGGCGTGGCCGCTGGACACCAGCTGCTCGATCATGGTGATGATCTGCGGCATGTGCGCGGTCACTTCCGGCTCGAGGTCCGGCGGGGCCACGCCCAGCGCGGCCATGTCCTCACGGTAGGCGGCCGCGAAACGCTCGGTGATCGCGCTGATCGGCACGCCCTGCTCACGGGCGGCGGCGTTGATCTTGTCGTCCACGTCGGTGATGTTGCGGGCATAGCGCAGCGCGCCGAAGCGGCGCCGCAGCAGGCTGGCCAGTACCCCGAACACCACCGGGCCGCGGGCGTTGCCGATATGCACGTAGTTGTAGACGGTGGGCCCGCACACATACAGCGTCGGACAGGCCGGGTCGAGCGGAGTGAACGGTTCGAGCTGGCGCGTCAGGGTGTTGTGCAGGCGTAGGGTCATGGCGGGAACGACGGGGGACAAGCCGCCGATTCTAGCGCCGACCGCCGCCAGGGAGTACCGCCGGCGCGATGCGCTGCGGGTTATGCACTGGTGGTCTGTCGGGCGGACGGGTAAGGTTCAGCCCTTTGTTGCCTGCGCTGCCTACACTATTGCCGTGCCCGACCTCATCCCGCCACTGAAAGCCGTCCTGCCGACCGTGCTTGCCCTGCTCGTGGCCGCACCCGCCATGGCGCAGAGCGCTGGCGAGGAAACACGCAACCGCGTGGTCATCGTGGAAAACGTCAAGTTCGACTACGCACAGGTGCTCAATGTGGAGCCGGTCTTCCAGGTGCTGCGGGCCACGCGCACCGAGGAGCACTGTGAGCCGGTCAGCACGCGCACGCTGGCGCCGGTGAACGTCACTGGTGCGGAAGCACCGGTGGAGGAGAAGGGGCGCTTCGGCCGTTTCTGGGAGTCGGTACGCTCGATCTTCAAGAGCGGTGAGGGTGAAGAGCCCTACAACCCGCATCCGCAGCCGGCCGCCGAGGCGCCGGCTGCCGGCAACGGACCGATGCTGACGCGCGATTGTCGCATCGTGCCGGTGGGGCGCGAGTTCCGCCGACCCATCGCCTACGATGTGGATTATGTCTACAAGGGCACCAAGTACCGCTCGCGGCTGCCGGAGGATCCGGGCAACCGGCTGAAGATCCGGGTCTCGATCACCCCGTGGGTGGGGGCCGAGGCCGAAGCGGCCGGCACGCCGTAGGCGGCGGCCGCGCCCAGCGCTTGCACCGGCGCGGCGCCCATGCCACCATGACTGACGATGAACGCCACCGACTTCCAGCACGACACCAGCGCCGCCCGCCAGGCCACCGGCATGACGTCGCGTGCCCGCCGACCGGAACCCCACATTTTCGCTGGGTAACCGGAGCTTCGTGCTGTCTGTTCGGAAAAAACCCAGCCCCCCGGCTGGGTTTTTTCGTTTCCGCGATCTGAAAGTTTCAACTGCACCTTTCCACCTCCACCGAGCCCCGTACGCCCACCGGCAGCGGCGCCGCCCATGCAAGGAATGATTGATGTCCCAGAAGCACTTCCTGAACACCCAGGACTGGAGCCGCAGCGATCTCGATGCGCTGCTGACCCAGGCGGCGCTGTTCAAGCGCAACAAGCTCGGCGACCAGCTCAAGGGCAAGTCGATCGCGCTGGTGTTCTTCAACCCGTCCATGCGCACCCGCACCAGCTTCGAGCTGGGTGCCTTCCAGCTGGGCGCGCATGCGGTGGTGCTGCAGCCGGGCAAGGATGCCTGGCCGATCGAGTTCAACCTGGGCACGGTGATGGACGGCGACACCGAGGAGCACATCGCCGAAGTGGCCAAGGTGCTGGGCCGCTACTGCGACATCATCGCGGTGCGCGCCTTCCCGAAGTTCGTGGACTGGGCCTACGACCGCCAGGATGTGGTGCTCAACAGCTTCGCCAAGTACTCGCCGGTGCCGGTGATCAACATGGAGACCATCACCCACCCGTGCCAGGAACTGGCCCACGTGATGGCGCTGCAGGAGCACTTCGGCACCCAGGACCTGCG
>JGI26053J44789_1000064_pt1 | contig 9094 bp, 7 predicted proteins | sample HigsolmetaGSP15D_FD_44789 | JGI IMG/M metagenome (IMG submission 44789) | reverse complement strand
TTCGAGTTCTATTTCATCACACAGTTTAGATAAAAGTTGAGACGGCCCCACATGTAAGGTTAAAATTTGATCTGACATAAAAATTTCCTCATCTTCCCGTAGTTAGATAATCATTCAATTCTACAAAGAAGGAGAAAATTCCTTTAAAAAAATCATAAAATGGAAAAATTTACGTGCGGAATATGCGGTTCAATGGATCAATATGTACTGAAGGACATATTAGAACAGAAGGGATTTATCCATCTAAATGTCCAAATGTCCGTAAACATGGAAAACATCTTGTTATATTCGTTGGAAGACGTTGAAAAAGTAAACCGTACCAGATTAACAAAGGTGACTTCACAATATTACCAATAGGCATGGCAGACCACAGTGAAAAAATGGAAATCCCTTCCTTTCCAAGGGACCATGGAAGAAATGGTCAACTTACTGGTAAATGATTTTGGATTTGTTCTGTCGCGTTGGAAGTTGTTTTGCTAGTCAGCAGTCCAATATGAGGAACTGAATTTTTAGATTTATTTTATAGGAAAAAGAAGAAATATCTGTCTTTTTTAGGATCTAAAAACGAACAATATATACTAGTTCGCATAAAAATGGAGGAATACGGGACATTTTCAGTTTGAAAACCCGTCTCCCCCAAAAAAGTTTTACCTCAGGAAACTTTAGGAACAGACTTTTGAAATATTGTACTAGATCCAAACTATCCTTAAAGGTGCTCTAATTTCGGATTAATTTTTCTAATTAAACCAGTTAAGCCAAAAACTCGGGACACCTTTTCATTTTAAGTTTTGTATCTACTTTCGCAATCCAAATTTATTTCAATAGGTTAAATATCAATTTGCAACTTTGATCAAATTGATTGTTAAATATTTTTCTTTCAATATTTTTAGGTACTGAATATGAACTATAGTTACTAAGCTTATTTAAAAATTCTTGAGTATCATACGCTATTTGATCCTTGAATAATTTTTTAAAATCAATAATAAATCCTCTCGATTCCTCATACTCCTTTATATCAGGGCAAAAGAAAATGACCGGCCTTCTAAGTACCATAAAATCAAATACCGCGGAAGAGTAATCTGTAATTAATACGTCTGCAAAAGGCAGCACTTCCTGCACATTTATACTACTCGGCAAAATATGTATATTTGAATAACCCGATGTTATTAGTTTCCTTTTTTCAAATGGATGTAATTTAATATAAAAATTCCCATCTTTTTCTTTCATTATTTTATTTATATTAAATAATGTGCTCTTGTTTAATATATTACCCGCGGAAAAATCTCTAAAGGTTGGTAAATAAAGAAAATTAACACCATCTTTAAAAGGGGAAACTAATCTAACCTTGAATTTTTCTGGATTTACTAAAAATTCCATTCGGGGATATCCCACATTAATTATTTTTTTATAACTGATTTTAAAACACTCTTTATAGATGTCCATATAATATTCACTATTAGAAATCATGTAAGTTGTTTTTTTGGATTTCCAATAATTCATTATTCTACCCCTTAATGGAATATTTTTGTCGAGAAATTCTATTTTTTTTATTGGAATACCATGGTGCAAATTTATTACTTTTGTTTTTTTGTTGTAAAATATTGGTAAAACGTCAGAGAGGCTATGTGTTATAAATATTGCATTTGCTTTAAGACCAAGTTTCAAGGCTTTCCAAGAAAAACAATATTCTGCTTGATATCCTTGGTTTCTAATTTTACGAACAAGCTCCCTATCTTTACTGACCCATATACAGTTAAATGATGTATAAGTATTACCATATATAAAAAGATATTTTGTATTGTCATCGTAAGCAGTTCCGCCTCTTGACCCAAATAATAGTAATCTTGAATCTGTAGAATAAAAAGCTCTCAAAAAAAAGGATAATAAATATAGCAACAAATATTTTAAGTATTTCATAAATTAGCCCTCAATCATTTTATATTTTTTATTTTATCTAATACTAATCTCAATTCTTTAACTTTTAAAACATAAAGCATCAGAACATAAATAATAATTCCAGAAATAATAGTTATAGTTAGATTTACTATAGTATTACTTGTGACTTGATACGAAAAATAAATTTTATAAATTGAAATGCCCATAACTATTGAAGAGATAAATATTTTTAATAAGTTATTCAAGTGAAAAATCTGTTCAATTTCTGTGTTTATTTTTTTTAGACTCTTGCTAAATAAAATTGTGCATAATATTGTTGATATACTTGTACCTAAAGCTATTCCTTTATAACCCAAAAGCTTTACAAGAGTTAAACTCAAAAAGGCATTCAATATAACAACTAAAATTCCATTGATCAATGGAGTCTTCGAATCGCCAAAAGAGTAAAAAACTCTATTTAATATATCTCTATATCCTAGAAAAACCATTCCAATAGAGAAATAAAAAAGTGCAGATGCTGTCATCTGAGTAGCTACTTGATCAAAAGATCCTCTTTCAAAAACTACCATTACTATTGGTCTACTTAAAACCATAGCACCAATAGACATAGGAATTATTAGGATACTAATAATATTTAATGAAAATCCAGTGATATCTCCAAATTTCTTAAATTTTTTATTATTTATACTTTCAGATATCATAGGGAATATAACATTTGATATTGATAAAGAAAAAATTCCATAAATAAACCCTATAAGTTTATCAGCATATGTTAATGCAGAAATGCTCCCTTCTTTTAATCCAGAAGCTAACATTCTATCAATTATTATATTTATACTTTGTATTGATACGCTGAAAAAAGCTGGTAAAAATATTAGTGCTGCTTTTCTTAAATATTTATCTTTAAAATTTATATATAATTTATATATAAAACCATGCTTTATCGATGAAATTAATTGAATAACAAATTGAACAATTGACGCCACTAATGTTCCATATATTAAACTATTTATACCCCAAAAATAAGTTAAAAGTAAAGATATTATTAAAATAATATTATTAGAAATCCCTAATGTAGCAGCGGCATAATTAATTTTATTTGCTTGTAAATAAGACCTTAGTATTTGAGATAGGGTCAAGAAAATAATGATTGGAAAAGAAATCTTCCCAATTTCATTCGCTAATATCATAGTTTTATGATCAAAGCCAATGCCTAATACTCTAATAATTAATTTACTGAACAAAATTCCTATTAATGATAAAGCACAAGTTACTAACAAGGAAACATGAAGGAGATTATTTATAAATTTGAGAGCAACATTCTTTCCATTTTGATGAATTAAATCCATGTAAATAGGAATAATAACTAATGAGAGAGCACCTGTTACACTGTAAAATATAGTATTTGGTATCATTGTACCTGTTAAATAGGCGTCCGTTATATATGAAGCTCCATATATTTTTGCTAGAAGCACGTCTTTAATAAAACCCAAAAATTTACTTATCAATGTAAAAAGTCCTACAATAACGATAGCTAATCCAGTTTTTTTCATTTGATACCTCTATCTTGTACAAAAATTCCCTTCAACTCTTCTTGTATAAACAAAAGCAGTTAATCTAAAGATTTTCTCCCCCTATACTCTAACAAGTTCATTTTTATTATTTCGTACATTTTATTATTTCATAAATTTTAATTCTAAATTTAAAATAACGACTTAATTATTTTATTGTATGGAACAAAGAAACCTATGTTGAGCTAGAAAAAATAATATTCAAATTTGACCGATCAATATAGTTGATACTTTAAGTCCCATTCAATTATTAACTAAATAAAATAGACTTAGATTATTATATCAAGACCAAGAACCAATTTGCATGATGACAACTTTTTGCAGCAGGCAGCAGAGCGGTTAATGATTTATTTTTAGTTTGTTGGGTATCAACATTTATTATGTAAAGATCTTTTATAAAATGATGATTGACTTCTGTTAAATGTTTTCAAAATTAACCCTTCAAACAAACTATCTAATCAAAAAAATTATAAGAAACAGTAAAAATCTAAATGCTATATAAAATGCACTTAAATTTTATATCAATCTCGAGTACAATTTGCATGTAGCTACTTTTACAGTAGGTAAAATGACGAGAAAATTTTGTTCATTTTATATAAAAGATGGAAGTTGGTATTATACTTTTGGTAAAATCAAGAATCCATTGGTTTAATTGCTAAAATTAAATGAATTGTTAATTGTTAATTGTTATAAGTAAAAGTTTTTTATTTAAATGAAAGCATTTTTAAATCTTACTGGCACATAATTCTTCTATTTTCTCCCAGTCAATACTTAGTCGTATTATATCTTCCTCTATTAATTCTTTTCCTGACTGTACTTCTATAATTTCCAAATCTGAAATAGCTTTGATTGCATGCTTCTCTCCGGCATGAATTTGTAATATATCTCCAGGTCTTACTGTTCTTAAGCGATTATTCAGAGCAACAATTCCCTCTCCTTTCACAATCGTCCAGGTTTCTTTACGGGCGAGATGATATTGATAACTTAAATTTGCACCACGATGAATACCTATCCTTTTTATTAAAACTTTTTCATTGTTATCATATTGGACAAAATCTAGTACCTTGTACCACCCCCAGCGCCGTTCTTCACACATTGGGCGATCGATAAAGTTTTCCGAAAATTCTTTAACCCTTGGACTCTTTTCTTTATCGGAAACTAGAATACCATCAGGGCTGATAACAACTACTGCGTTCCTAATACCTAAAATAGTGGCTGGAATATTTAGTTCATTAATTAAATGAGTATTTGAGCTATCTTCACTAATAATACCCTTACCTATTTGGTTTGTGGCCATTTCCTCAGTTAACGTATTCCAAGTTCCTAGATCTTTCCAATAACCTTCATACGGAAGTGCAACAATATGTTTTGTCTTCTCGACTACTTCATAGTCAAAACTAATCTTTGGCAATCTCTCATATTGTTCTAATAAGTGTTCATATTCAACCGGATACTGTTTTTCTTCTAGAAGAGAAATTAAATATCCGAGACGAAAAGCAAAGACACCACAGTTCCATAATGCGCCATTTTTCATTAATTCTATTGCCTTTTCCTCACTTGGTTTCTCAGTAAACCGGCTAACCTCAATCCAGTCACTCATATAACTGCCTTTTTGTTTGGGAACAATATAACCGTATTTTTCAGACGGATAAGTGGGTTTAACACCAATTAGAGCTAGATCTGCTTTACTTTCATTTATCACACTTTCGAGGTCTTTGATTCTCGAAAAAAAGCTGGTCTCAACATAAGGATCAACGGGAAGCACAGCAATTACCTCATCTAATCCTGTCTTCTGAACAGAATTAAAATAAGAAGCAGCCAATGCAATGGCAGGAAAAGTGTCTCTCCTGCTTGGTTCTATAATTAATTCAGCTTCATCTTTAAGTTGGCTTTGAATCAATTCAACTTGTGACCTACTAGTTGCCAGTACAGTTGATTGGTCCAACCTTACAGATTTTAGCTGATCCCATACTTTTTGTACCATGGATAATAAATGCCCATTTTCATTTTTAAGTACTTTTAAAAACTGTTTTGAGCGTGCATCATTTGATAAAGGCCATAATCTTTTTCCTGATCCTCCTGATAATAAAACCAGCTTCATTGTTTAATCACTTCTTTCAAATTATTTTTTTCTAATTTGCTATCGACAAAAGACTTAAATTCATTTTTAAACCGTTCCGGTGAGAATTTAAGTGCATGATCTCTACAATCAATGGATTTAATTTTGGTACCCTCGTATTCAAACTTGTTCACTGCTAAAATGATTGATTCTACTGTTTGTTCTTTAAAGAAAATCCCTGTCGGACATTCCTTATTTTCAAGACCTTTTACAGTTTCCAAAGAACCACCTTTTCCATATGCAATGATAGGAGTACCACAGGCCTGGGCTTCTACTGGTGTAATTCCAAAATCCTCTTCAGCCGCAAATACAAAAGCCTTAGCTCTCTGCATATAATCTTTTAGAACTTCAAAAGGTTGGTATCCTAAAATGTCAATATTTGGACCAGCCAATGATTTAATTTTATTTAAATCAGGTCCTGTACCTATGACAACTAATTTCTTATCCGACATTTTATTGAAAGCCTCTACTATGATATCTATTTTTTTGTAAGGAACCATTCGTGAAGCAGTTAAGTAAAAATCTTCCTTCTGATCTTTAAATGTAAAAGCTGTAACATCAACCGGCGGATAAATAGTGAATGCTTCCCTTCTGTAAACCTTTTTTATCCGCTTTGCAATAAAATCCGAATTCGAAATAAAGTAATCTACACCGTTAGCTGTCCTGTAATCCCAGTTTCGAATATGAAAAAGAATATATCTTGCAATGGCTCCCTTCAGCCCCTTATTCATTCCCGACTCTTTTAAATATTGATGTTGCAAATCCCACGCATAACGAATTGGGGAGTGGACATAAGAAATATGCAACTGATTTGGCCCGGTTAACACACCTTTTGCAACGGCATGGGAGCTAGATATTACTAAATCATATTTAGATAAATCCAATTGTTCTATTGCTAAGGGCATAAAGGGCAAATAGGTTCTATATTTCTTTTTAGCAAATGGGAGTCTCTGGATAAAAGAAGTTGTAACTGGTTTATCCATAATAAACTTTCTATCCTTTTGGTCAACAAAATCGATCAGACTGAATAAATCTGCGTCAGGATATATTTGTAAAATTTGTTCCAACACTTTTTCAGCGCCAGCATATGTAACCAACCAGTCATGAACAACTGCAATTCTCATTTTTCAGTACCCTTTCTATAACCTTGCTTGTCTCTTTTGCGCTTTTTTCCCATGTAAAAAAATTACTCCTGTTGAATCCTTTTTTAATAAGTTGTTCTCTTACTTCCTTATCTGAGATAAGCATAATCATTTTATTTGCTATATCTTCAGGTCGATACGGATCAACGTATAATGCGGCATCTCCGCATACTTCTGGCAATGAAGCAGCATTAGAGGAGATAACTGGGCACCCTGATGCCATAGCTTCCAGCGGCGGAAGTCCGAAACCCTCATAAAAGGAAGTAAAGACTAAAGCCTCTGCATGCTTATAGTAATTTTTTAAGTCATCATCTAAAATAAAACCTGTAAATCGGACTCTATCCCCCAGTGGCTTCGCCATATTAAGAATTTCATTGTCACCCGTCCTAAATCCATCTTTTTTGCCTATGATAACCAAGTCATGAGGAATCCTGTCCATGATTTGCTTGTATGCTAGTAACAAATTCTTTAAATTTTTATGTGGTTTGACATTTCCGACAGCCAAAAAATAAGGTTTCTCATGTAATCTATATCCTATCTTGTTGGGTTTCCAATCTTGATCCATCCCGTTATAGACTTTGAATATATTCTTTTTCCGATAGTGCAATAACCTGGTGAATTCATTCTTTGTAAATTCCGATACACAAATAATTGCATCGGCATGATTCCTGATAGACCTGTACAGTAAATTTGCATACAATCTTTTATGAATACCTTTTACATATTGAGGATTGGCTATATGGAATACATCATGGACGGTTACAAGTATGTTTCCCCTATACAAAATGGGTATATTAATATGGGGAACCCATAAAAGTGATGTTTCTTTCGGTATCTTTTTTAAAGAAATAAGTTGTTCTGCCGGAGAGTAAATTGGTGCAGTAAATTCAACTCTGTTGACTTTTGCATCAATAATATCCATCTCACTCATATTGCCCATTATAGTTATATCAATACCGTTCAGTTCATTAATAACTAATGGTAGAATATTTTTTATATAAGTACCTATTCCCGAAGAATTTATCATTCTTATATCAATTGTTAGATGAGGTTTCATTATTAAGGTCTCCTGTATAAGCATCCAGTTGTCAATAAGTTACTTCAAATACAAATATTCAGTTCATTCGATAAAATTTTTTACCATTTATTTTTCTCAAATTCGCCTGTTCTATAATAATTAATATTTCCTGTTCATTAATTTATTACTTGTTGCTGATAAAACATCAAACAGCTCTTTGAGTATAGAAATAGCAAATATTAGATTTACATACTTCACATATATCAATAGTAAATAACATATTGTACTTGAATTTCTCTCGTAAAAATGGTACATATAAAGAAAATAAAAGCATACAATAGCATGGAGAGTACTCTATCATCTTAACAAAATTATTTTTTATCGAAATTATTTTTATCTTCTTACTGAAATGAAAATTTCAAAATCTATACTCTCACACTATTTCACTTAATAAGCTCCTTTTCTACCTAAAACTTGCCATACTGTTAATACTAGAATTTTTAAATCCAAATAAAGAGATTTATTATAAATATAATAAAGTTCCAAATCAACTCTTTTAGGGTATCCAACTTCACTACGCCCACTAACTTGCCAGTATCCCGTAATCCCTGGCTTCACAGAAAGAAAAGTTTCTCTCATAATACCGTATTCTTTTAGCTCTTCTTGTACAATAGGCCTTGGCCCCACCAAACTCATGGTTCCAAATAGTACATTAAATAGCTGTGGAAGTTCATCTAGACTTGTTTTTCTTAAAAAAGCACCCAATTTTGTAATCCGAGGATCTTCATTCGGTTCAAGTTTGTAACTATTTTTAATATATTTTTGATAAAGAATACTATTTTCTTTTAGCTTCTTATCAGCATCAACAACCATTGAGCGAAATTTATATATGTAGAATAGCTTCCCGTTTTTACCTACCCTTTTTTGCCTAAAAATAAGCGGGCCTTTGTTTTCACCAAAATGAAAGCAAATCCATAAAATAATATAAATTGGAGAAGTAAAAATAATACCCAATATTGATACTATAATATCAATACTTCTTTTAGTACTAGAATAAATCCTAGATGTCTTCTCTATATTGTTTTTTTTAAGTTCTTCTGATGCAATTCGAACAGAAACATCTTTGCTATAACCCATTTCAGACAAATTCCCTACTCCCCTTCTTTATGGATTGTAATTTTTCTTCTAAAAATTGAGCTAAATCTTCTTTCATTTCATTATTTAATAAAGCCACTTCAATTGTCGACTTCACAAACCCCAATTTCTCCCCTACATCATACCGCTTGCCCTCAAACTGGTAAGCAAATACTCTTTGAATCTGGTTCAGTTGCTGGATGGCATCTGTTAA
>JGI26053J44789_1000062_pt1 | contig 9247 bp, 9 predicted proteins | sample HigsolmetaGSP15D_FD_44789 | JGI IMG/M metagenome (IMG submission 44789) | reverse complement strand
TTTAAACGTAAATTAAAGACGCAGCAGCAAATTGGCTTGTGGGTCGGACTGGCTGACGCGTATGGAACAGAAATTGCGGCAAATGCGGGCTATGACTGGCTCTTGATTGATGGTGAGCATGCCCCAAGCGATTTAAGAACAACGCTCTCTCAATTACAGAGTATCGCTGCTTATCCATCTCAAGCTGTAGTACGCCCACCAATCGGCAGTGTACAACTGATCAAGCAGTTACTCGATATTGGCGCACAGACCTTATTGATTCCTATGGTAGAAACTGTGGAGCAGGCCGAATTAATGGTCAAAGCAGTCCGTTATCCACCGGAAGGAATTCGTGGTGTGGGTGCTGCGCTGGCACGTGCGACACGCTGGAATAGTATCCCGAATTATTATCAGACTGCTCATGAAAATATCTGTTTGTTAATTCAGATTGAATCGGTGACAGGTCTGGAAAATCTGGATGAAATCCTCAAGATTGAGGGGATTGATGGTGTATTTATTGGGGCGGTAGATCTTTCAGCGACTATGGGTTATCAGGGGAATCCGAACCATCCTGAAGTACAAAAAGCAGTAGTAGACGCTATTCAGCGGATTCGTGCATCAGGTAAGGCTGCTGGGATTTTATCGACGCAGCATGAAGCTACCCAGAAATATCTGGCGCTTGGAACTGAGTTCGTTGCAGTAGGGGTTGATACCAGTGTTCTGATGAATTCGCTTCGTGAACTTTTGGCGAAATATAAACCTGATGCTGAAGTCATCAAGTCAGAAGGCGGTTATTGATTATAAAAATATCAGAGAGTCGTAAATTGTGGTTTCTCAATATTGATTACTTACATAGAAGATATTTTATAAAAGCTCTGATTTGTCAGAGCTTTTTTATTTACTTTAGCTATAGTAGTTTAAAAAATAAGATGGGTGGGATTGTAAAATGAAACCAGAAGAAATTGATATATTTTTTGAGCAGCAAAAACAGATCCATGAGCAAAAAAACAACAACGTTATCATTTAGGGCAACGTATCTTATTCGTCTTTAATGCTGACTTATACATTGCTTAGTGGATATCTGGCAGTTTTAAACTTTCTTGATTCAGGTGATTTGATCTCTGGCTTTAGTATCATGATGTTGATCGGTTTGTTTTATATGTTGAAATACTTCTTTACTGGACATTCAGATAGGCGAAAAAGCATCTGAAAAATACTACTCTTGACATATGTCATTACAATGTAATTTTGCTATTTGGTCAAAAAAGAGTTATAAGATAATTACTTTAAAGCGAATACTGTTTTCGCTGGTTTATTTTTAGCTGATTGTGATACACGAAAGACAGGTTTTCCTGTTAAAAAAACTCTAGCAAACCCAGAAATAAGATTTATTTTTAGTCTATAGCTCTCCTTGTTTAATCACAAAAAGCTCATATTATGAGTGAATATTTTGAAAAATTTAAATACATGGTCTATCGCGACCGCCATTAATGGTTGTGAAATTCANGTCAAAGTTGTACCAATGCAACGTCAGCAAAATACCATCAATGGTATGATTATGGTCAATGTGGGCAAGATGATTGAACTTGAAAATGGTGAACAATATCCATTTAATCTGGATGGTAAAAGTTTCTATACTGGTTTTAACCAGTTATACCGTTTAAGTTAAATAAAATATAAAAAGCAACTGCTCGCAGTTGCTTTTTTTATGGGTAATACCAGATTTTTAGCTGAATGTTATGAATATCAATATCCGAGCTGCCCAGCTCTAAAATCTCAGCATAATCAGCTTTCCAATCTCCTAAAACAATTCTTTTTTTACCATTTACATCATGGATTGCAGCGCGGTGAGTATGTCCATGAATCAGCACATCTGCTTCTTTGAGTGCTGCTTCTACCGCAGATGGGTTTACATCCATAACCTCATAGCTTTTCAATTGCTGTGCTTCATGGCTTTTCTTGCGGAAACCGTTGGCGAGTCTGGCTCGAAAGCTAAGAGGCATTTTTCTTAAAAAACCTAACATCCAGGGATGACGGATGATTTTTCTGAAACGTTGATAGGACACATCATCGGTACAGAGTGCATCGCCATGTTCGATCCGGTATCGGATCGAACCGATATTTAAACTGGTCATTTCAGGTAAAAGCTGTCCGGAAAATTGATCCAGAAAATCTTGGCCTAAGGCAAAGTCACGGTTACCGATGAGAAAATAGATCTGATTGCCGGCCTGGTTAAACTGTTTTAAAGCACTGACGATTTCATCCAGCCAGGGAGCAGTGTAGTCATCTCCAATCCAGGCATTGAACCAGTCGCCCAAAATATACAGTTGGGTATTTTTATGCTGATAAGCTGCCAATAAATCTAAAAACCCCCGAACGAGTCGAGGGTGATCAGGTGACAAATGTAAATCTGAGATAAACAGATAGGTCACAAATCTTTTCCTTATTTTTTAATCCCTCCCGACCTCCCTCTGCAAAAGAGATGAAAAAAACCATTTTTAAAAATGATGGTTCCCTCCTTTATTAAAGGAGGGTTAGGGAGGATTTAAAATTACTCAGAAATGATTTTTGCAGATTCGATCACAACGTTCTCTAGAGGAACGTCAGCGTGGTAGCCACGGTTACCAGTGCGAACGCCTTTGATTGCATCAACAACATCCATGCCTTCAACTACTTTACCAAATACGGCATAACCCCAACCTTGTGCAGTTTTACCAGTGTGGTTAAGGAAAGAGTTGTTTTTCACGTTAATGAAGAACTGAGCAGAAGCAGAGTGAGGTGCTTGAGTACGTGCCATTGCAATGGTGCCTACATCGTTGCTTAAACCGTTGTCAGCTTCGTTTTCAATCGCATCACGTGTTGCTTTTTCTTTGAAGTTTTCATCCATGCCGCCGCCNTGGATCATGAAACCATCAATAACGCGGTGGAAAATTACGCCGTCATAAAAACCGTCACGTACATATTGCAAGAAGTTAGCTACTGTTTTAGGTGCTTTTTCAGCGTTTAATTCAAGAACAATACGACCTTTATTGGTGTTTAATTCGACTTGAGGAAAACTCATTGTGTAATCTCCTAATCATGGACTAATGCCATGGTTTTTTCTGAATGAAGGAAGCATAAGCAAACTACAATCGACAAGGCAAGCAAAAACATAATTTTCTTTGTTAAAAACATAAAAATCGTATCTTATTTATGCATTGATTTACAAAGTCATTTCTTCTAGATCATGCGTCTTCATAAAGCTTGTCTGACCCTAAGAGCATGCACTGATCTGCTGGCTCAGTCAAAAGCGGATATTTTACGATTTGGTAAGCTATTGTATTTTCCAATTTGAAAATGAACGAATTGAAATCAAATACCTAAGTTAACGGTTGAGAGATCATTCACCTATAGTTAAACTAAAGAACCTTTATTTAGTGAATACAGTTAGACCGCGTGAGCTACTGCATATTCATTAATCCCTTTTTAACTTTAGAAGTGAATGATTAATCATGAAGCCAAATGATGTTGTGACGTCTCTGCCCGACAACCCGACCCAAAATAAGAATGCAGTCGATTCAGCGCAGCAGCAGGAACAACAACCAGGCTTAGACTTTGTACGTCAGGTGATTACTGATGATCTAGCAGCTGGCCGTACCCAGCAAGTGGTCACCCGTTTCCCGCCTGAACCAAATGGTTATTTGCATATTGGTCATGTTAAAGCGATCTGCTTGAACTTCGGTATTGCTGAAGAATTTGGTGGCCTGTGCAACCTGCGTTTTGATGATACCAACCCCGATGCAGAAGAGCAGGAATATGTGGNGTATTGCTGAAGAATTTGGTGGCCTGTGCAACCTGCGTTTTGATGATACCAACCCCGATGCAGAAGAGCAGGAATATGTGGATGGTATTGCCAATGATGTAAAATGGCTAGGTTTCCAGTGGAATGGTGAACCACGCTATGCATCAAGTTATTTTGACCAGTTATATGCATGGGCAATTCAACTGATTGAACAGGGCGATGCCTATGTGGATCTGCAAACTCCGGAAGAGATCAAGCTGAACCGCGGTAACTTTGTAGAGCCAGGTAAAAACTCGCCACAACGCGATGCGACTGTGGAAGAAAACCTCGAGCGTTTCGAAAAAATGCGCACTGGTGAATATGCTGAAGGCGAAGCGGTATTGCGTGCCAAGATAGATATGAACTCGCCAAATGTGCATATGCGTGATCCGATCCTGTATCGTATTCTGCATTCTGCGCATCACCAAACTGGCGATAAATGGAAAATTTATCCAATGTACGACTATGCGCATCCATTATCAGATGCGATTGAAGGCATTACGCATTCACTTTGTACACTGGAATTCCAGGATCACCGTCCATTCTACGACTGGGTGGTGGAAAAAGTTAAATCGCCATCAGTTCCACGTCAATACGAATCTAGCCGTCTGAATGTTGATTACACCATCACGTCTAAACGTAAGCTGCGCAAGCTGGTTGAAGGCGGTTATGTTAACGGGTGGGATGATCCACGTATGCCGACTGTTGTCGGTATGCGCCGTCGTGGTTTCACGCCTGAAGGTCTGCGTGATTTCTGTAAGCGTGTAGGAGTATCTAAAGTCGATGGCAGTATCGTTGATGTAGCAATGCTTGAATATTGCATCCGTCAATCTTTAGAAAATACTGCAGCTCGCGGTATGGCAGTATTGAATCCACTGAAAGTGACTTTAACCAATTTGCCAGCGGATATGGATCTGACTCATTCACGTCATCCAAACGTAGATATGGGCGAACGTATTATTCCGCTCACTTCAGAAATCTATATCGACCATAAAGACTTTGAAGAAGAGCCACCTAAAGGCTTCAAACGCCTAATTCCGGGNGTGGTGAAGTGCGTCTTCGTCATGCTTATGTCATCAAATGTGATGAAGTGATTAAAGATGCGAACGGTGAAGTGGTTGAATTGAAATGCTCAATCGATCCTGAAACTTTAGGTAAAAATCCTGAAGGCCGTAAAGTAAAAGGTGTAGTTCACTGGGTATCTGCAACCAAAGGTATTCCTGCCGAAGTTCGCATTTACGATCGTCTGTTCACTGAATCTGATCCAGAAACTGGGGATGACTTCCTGGCGAATCTGAACCCTGAATCATTGAAAGTGGTTCAAGCAGTTATTGAGCCTGCGCTGGCTGAGGCAAAACCGGAAGATCGTTTCCAGTTTGAACGTGAAGGCTATTTCGTAGCGGATCAATATGATCATTCAAGCGACAAACCAGTGTTCAACCGTATTCTAGATTTGAAAGACAGCTTTAAACCTGGCAAATAATTTAAGCGAAATCCCTAAAAAGCCCAACTCCGGTTGGGCTTTTTCAATCGTGGCAGGAAAGAATGAATGATTGTTCGTGATAAAAGTAATAGCTTTAGTCTGCTGTTTGCATGGCATGGCACAATTTTGCCTAAAGTTCTGCCTGCCTTGGGGCTGGTAATTTTTCTTTCAGGCTTGCTGGTCTATCTGCGTCAGGCGCATTTTTTTAGCTTTCCTGCAGTGCCGGCCATAGGCTTTACCATCTTCGGGGTGATTCTGTCGATTTTTCTCAGCTTTCGTAACACCGCCTGTTATGACCGTTGGTGGGAAGGGCGCAAGCTGTGGGGAGCGCTGATTGCTACGACACGTCATTTATGCCGTGATAGCTATGTCCTTGATGATCAGTCACGTGAAATCCTGTTGTATCGAATGATGCTGTTTACTCATTTATTACGTGACCGTTTGAGACAGAAGCAGCAAAGTATTCAGCATTACCAGGCCCACACTAATTTTGAAGTTGCTGCATTTGATCAATTGCCCACGCATATCAATGCATCACAATGGGTACTGGAACAAATCCAGAAAGATTTGGTTCTGCTCTATAAACAAGGCAAGATTACAGACATTATTTATAACAATCTGAATCAGCATACAGTGGCTTTAGGCGATATACAGGCGGGTTGTGACCGGATCCTGTCGACGCCGTTACCATTTTCCTATTCGGTGCTGTTGCATCGTGCTGTTTATTCTTTCTGTTTTATCCTGCCATTTAGTCTGGAAGCCAGTCTTGGTTTATGGACTCCGATTCTAGTCGGCCTGATTGCCTATATGCTGTTAGGGTTAGATGAACTGAGTGCGGAACTGGAAGAGCCTTTTGGATTTCAGGATAATGATCTGCCTTTAGACTCTATTGTAAGATTGATCGAACGTGAAACCCTGAGTTCTTTAGGACAAGAATTACCTGAAGCGATTAAAGCTAAAAAAGCTTATTTAACTTAGGTTTAAACTGATTTTATTGAAAAGCTAATCATTAAATAAATTAAATGAAAATCATCTTATTTTTAAATTATTTTTGAGTGGCTGGCTTAAAAATTTTAAAAGCAAGAAACTATGACCCTAGCGATGTTTTAAATGATTGCCAAGATCTGGGCTATTGTTTTTAACCTGCTCATGTAGCTCACGATATTGCTCTAAACGTTGTTTGGCCTTGTCACGTAGCTTTTTCTTGATATAGAGAGCTAGAGCGAAACAGGTGGTCGTCAAGGTCAGGAAAAGGCTATTCATAAAGCTCATCATGGAGCTGATATAACCGATCGTCGTCAGGCGATTCATCATCTGAATGACTTGTGGGCTGCTTTCTACACCAGTGATTGCCCAGGTACAGAGATGTTCACAATTATTGATAATCAGGTGATAGTTATTTTCATGCATTCTGGAACGCATACGNCGAACCACTTTACGGCCTTTGTATTTTGCTGAGGCATAATACTGGATCTGAATCGGTTTGCCGTTGCTGAATTTCTCAATTGAGGTGATTTCAATTGGATGCTTTTTAAATAAATGTGCAAAACCGGAATAGTGGATGACACGACCACGCCCGGCATAAATCCCGTGATGAGTATAACCGAAATGTTTAACCATAAGATGCGCACCTATGGGAAACCGTTTAGTTCGCTGCATGTAAAGATTAAGCCATTTAATAACAAGTGTATTTTAAACAGCAAGTGTACTGTTTTTTTGTGAATTAATCGATGTTTTAGGGTTCAATTCTATCCAGAATTCGTTGTCTAGACAGTCATCTTTAAATTTTTCGAACTTTATAAATGCTGTATGTGAACTGATTGAGGCAGATCTTAAACTATAATGTCTAAATAGCCTAAGCAAATATGAAAAGTCATTTATCTGCATTGAAAAGAAATAAAGATATAGACACTTAGGTTTAGATAGAAGGAGTAGGTTCCACCTGATTAAAAGCAAAGAAGGGTAGGCAAAAATCCAAATGATAGATATAAAAAAAGCATTTGCGTATGCAAATGCTTTTTATCAAGACCTAAGCTGCTTATTGCAGCGGCAGGTGCTGAAGTTCATTGAGTTCTTTACGGCTATAACCGCGAGAAGCTAGAACTTTTTTGATTCCGATAATGATATCTTCATCAGTTGCTTTAGACAGTGCTTCAAGGAGCTGTTCATTTGTCTTGCAAGAGCAATCATTTTCAACACAAGCAATCTGGTTCTTGTGTTCATTTTGTTGTTCATCTGAAAACAACTTCTGCCAGAAACTCATAGAGCCTTCATACACAACCTAACATAGGGTGAAATATATCCAATTTAATAAATAAAGCAATAGGACCTATGTGATAAAAGCAGCAATCAGTATTTCAAATTTTCGATTGGAGATAAGATTTTGAACGATATTATTTGATTGAAACAAGATAATTCATGCATAAGTTACTAATTTTATGTATAAAAATGGAGCTAACAAAAGCTCCATTTATGTAACAAAAAAATAAATTGAAACAATATTTTTAGCGTTTTTCCAGCAGTACGCCTGACTCTACATGGTGGGTATAAGGGAACTGATCGAACAGGGCAAACTTGGCAATTTTATGGGTTTGGGACAGTTGTTTCAGATTGTCATGTAATGTGTCAGGATTACAAGAAATGTAGATGATTCGTTCAAAGCGCTGTAGCAGTTTCAGCGTTTCATCATCAATCCCTGCACGTGGGGGATCGACAAATACCGTATCGAAGTCATAAGTTGACAGATCGATATTAGCTTCCTGCAGACGGCGGAAAGTACGTTCACCATTAAAAGCTTGCGTAAATTCTTCAGCAGACAGACGCGCCACCTGAATATTGTCGATACCGTTCTGCTCGATATTCCATTCAGCCGCATACACAGATGACTTGGCCAATTCAGTTGCCAATGCACGACGGAAACGGGTAGACAATGGCAGGGTAAAGTTACCATTNCCACAATACAGCTCTAACAGATCNTTNTCAGATTGCTGCGCGGCATTACATGCCCATTCCAGCATTTTCTGGCAGACTTGCGCATTCGGCTGGGTGAAGCTGCTTTCGATCTGTTTGTACTGATATTTACGGTCAAATACAGTGAGTTCTTCTACGACAAACTCATCGCTCAAGACAAATTTCTGGCCACGGCTACGACCAATCAGCTTGATCTTCAATTTTTCAGCCAGTGCTTTAGCTGCAGGTTCCCAGNTTTCATCCAGCTTGCGGTGATAGATCAGGGAAACCAGTACTTCACCTTTNAGTGTTGCTAGAAAGTGGACTTCAAATAGGCGNTGGCCCAGAGTTGCATCGGCTTTGAAGGCTTCTAGTAATTGTGGCATTAAGTTATTAATACTGCGGTCAGCCACAGGGAATTCATCAATACGGATTACTTTCTTNTTATTGTTCTNATCACGCTCAAACATGGCATAGAACAGGTCATCTTCAGTATGCCAGATCCGGAATTCAGCACGCATGCGATAGTACTGTTCAGGCGACTCAAATACTTCAAGGGCAGGTGGTTGATATTCGGCAAATTGCGCGCTAATGCGTTCAACTTTGGCATCCAATTGTTGCTGATAAGATGAGGTCATATGCAGGAAAAAATCGCAAATATTTTGAAAGCCAAGATGGTAGCAAAAATTTGCTGTTCTGCCTAAGACTATTCAGGGAAACAGGCTTGAAAAGCAGTTAAAAAAAGGCCAAATCTTCAAAGGGGAGAGATTTGGCCGTAAGAGGAAAGGGATTAAAATAATTTAAGTACTAAAGCTTTTTATAGGCCTGACATGGTCATGAGACTGGCATTGCCACCTGCAGCTGCGGTATTGATACTGATTGCACGTTCAATCACGAAACGCTCCACTGGAATATCATAATTACCGGAACTTAGGTGCGTGATACCTACAATAGCTCCTTGTCGTCTTGCAATACGTTGCTGCAAATCCATCAATGCAGTGGTCTCGCCATGATGC
>JGI26053J44789_1000061_pt1 | contig 9308 bp, 8 predicted proteins | sample HigsolmetaGSP15D_FD_44789 | JGI IMG/M metagenome (IMG submission 44789) | reverse complement strand
TCAATTGTACCTTCGGTATGACCACGACGGGTCAGCACACCGCCTTCACGGGCACGTAAAGGGAAGACATGCCCTGGGCGATTCAGGTCACTGGCGACAGCGCCGTCTTTAATGGCTGCTTTAATCGTGGTGGTACGGTCTTTGGCAGATACACCAGTCGTCACACCTTCCGCAGCTTCAATGGTGACAGTAAATGCAGTTTTAAACTGACTAGAGTTATCCTGCACCATAGGTGGCAGTTCTAAATGATTGGCCAGTTCATCAGTCAGACATAGGCACACAATACCGGAACCATCACGAATCATACGAGCCATGGTTTCTACAGTCAAAGTCTCTGCTGCAATGATGAGGTCGGCTTCATTCTCGCGGTCAAAGTCATCCATCACCAGAACAGGTCTGCCTTGGCGGATGTCTTCGAGTGCTTGTTGGATGCGCTGTTCAGCGGGAGCTAAAGCGGAAAAGAAAATTTCGGGTTGAATCAAACTTGACATTGAAACGCTCACGTAAAGTAAAAGTACGATTGAACATTTCAGGACATAGTGAAAATAGGCTTATAGCAAAACAGTTTCATGCCAGGCATAAAACAGGGTGTACTGCTTTCGTCTTCTTTCATCCGGACTATACCGTCGGCTCTGGATTTGCACCAGATCTGCAGATCAATCGAAATTGACCGCTCGTGGGCTGATTNAGNAATAGAAAGATTTACTACCCTGAAATTACCACCGGTGGGGAATCTCACCCCGCCCTGAAGCGATGTAGGGCCATTATAGTCCTGATTTTTAAAAGATGGGATAGTTTGGCCAGTCACGAATTTGCAGAATTTCAGATAAGCAAAACAGATTATCTGAATTACTACAGTCCTTTAGCAAAAAACTGGAAACATGTTATGTTGCTATTAANAATAGAAATTGATCAATCATTCTGACAATGAAGAAAACCGAGCTGATCCATAATAATCCATTTTCTCCCTTGCTGTTTTGTGATGCAAAGGTTTTGCGTTATCTCAATATTTTGGGCGTTGCGCTGATTGCAGTCAGTTTGCTGTATTTAATGGCTGCGAACTGGTGGATGCTACCGAATCAGGTACAGTTAGCAATTCCAATGCTGGTTTTACTCTGTAGTGCAATAGCCAGCATTTACTTTAATCAGCGGGAATGGATCAGACAGAGTCTGGATACTGTATCTGGCCTGATGCTGGGCTTAAGTCTGGTGGTGATTGGGCAGATCTATCAGACTGGTGCGGATAGTTATCAGTTATTTCTGCTCTGGGCCGTATTGCTGTTGCCGTGGCTATATCGACCAAATATCGGGGTTTTTGCCATGCTTTGTGTGGTCAGTCAGCTGGCATTGTATTTTTACTTTAAGCAAAGTTTCTGGATGATACGGGCAGAAGGATTATATCTACTGACTTTGAATCTACTGACGGCCATCAGCTTTGCCTTTGCCATACGTTATTATTCGTTACTGCGATATCTGTTTATTGCATTCATTATCATGATTTCGATCAGCAGTATGATGCAGTTTACCCATCATTTTCAGCTGATCTATCTGGCTTCTTCAGTTGTTCTACCAGCAGGGGCTGCATTTTATTTTTATCGTAAGCATCAGGCACTAGAAACCATTTTACTGATTGCAGGCTTGGCTGCCAGTTTGAGCCTATGGCTGTTTGAACTGGTGGACGATCAGCTTACCAATTCAGCAGCGGGCTTATTTATCTTGGCAATGCTGATCTTTGGCTGGTTTGCGATGATCAGTTTTGTCCTAAAGAAAATTTTTCCACAAACCAAATTCTCCGTCATTCCTTTGGCACTTGGTGCATGGATAGCTGGAATTATTCTGGCAGTCTTATTACTGACCTATTGGAAAGCAGTTTCAATTGTTTTAGGTCTCATTTTTATTGGCATCGCTTGGAAATTATTAAGTCAAAAGAATTCCATATTTCTACGTCAGTTTGCCTATTGTCTTTGGGTTTGCGGGCAAGCTGCCGTATTGATTCATACAGAACTGCTCACCGATAGTCTGTTTATAGTGTGGCTGTTGCAATTAATGATGCTGGCTCTGACTGTGATCAAACGGATGCACTGGTTCATTCTAACCTTACAGCTCTTGATAGCTCATGCTTTAGCAATTGTGGTTTTGGCATTAGAGAATTCCTTTAAGCATGATGATATTGTAATCACGCTTGCCCTAAGCTTGAACTATGTCATTTTTATCGGGCTAATTCTAACCGCTAGATATTGGCAGTCCTCAATTTATCAGAAAAGTATTCTGCTCTGGATCATTGCTATGCTGACAGGTTCAGCCGTGGTTCAATCTGTGACTGGATTAGAGCACTGGCAGGGCATCGGGCAGATCAGCCTTGACCACGTTCTGCTGTTTTATGTTCTTCCGAGCTTATTGTTGCTTGGTTTTATCTGGCAAAACTGGCAGCAATTTTCTGAAAAATTGCTCTGGCTGATTCCTGTATTTGGCATCTTACTCATTCTGTTGGGCTATTTTGAGATTTTTATTATTATGCTGCTTATGGCGTGGGCAGTGGTCTATCAGCAACGACTTATACAGGCACTTACCATTTTATTGCTGATCTTCTGGCTATGGATGCTGTATTACAATCTGGGCTTAAGCTTCCTATTAAAAAGCATCAGTATCTTTGCTTCAGGGATACTGGTCTTGTTGCTGGCCTATATTTTAAAGGGGTCAAAACTACAACATGAGCAAGGAGAGGCAAGATGAAAAAGTTTCTTCCTTTGCATCTGGCTATTTTCAGTATTGCCTTATTTTGTGGATTGATTGCGCAACATGAATGGCATCTTCGAGATAGCCAAAGTATTTATGTGGAGCTGGCACCAGTAGATCCGCGATCAATTCTGCAAGGCGATTATATGGCGCTGAATTATGATCTGCATTTTAGTGCACTAGCAGCGGAGAATAGATCAGAACAATCAGAACCTAAAATCAGTATTCAAGATTTTGAAAACCAGTCCCGTGTACTAAGCTATGTACAGCTTGATGAGCAAAGAAGAGTTGTCAAAACCAGTTTTAATCGAAGTGCGCTGGATCAGCCACGCTCAGCGCGACTAATCCTGAAAAATCCACGGAATACCTTTGAAGGCTTATATCCGGCTGCCAACAGTTTTATGTTCGCTGAGGGACTTGAGCCTTGTTATCGTAATGCTAAATTCGCCGAATTAAAGCTAAAAGAAAATGGAGAAACTTTGTTGGCTGACCTGGTAGATCAAAATCTTAAGTCCTTAAACTGTGAGAACCGAAAAAGCTGGTGGCAGGGGCGTTAGTTTTATTTTAATCAGCCCATAAAAAAGCCCGCGAGAAGCGAGCTTTTGAGAATCTTGTTGAACCAGCTTAGGCAACCTGTACCGGAATGCAATTTGCAGTGTGATTCACAGTGTTATCCGGGTTGGCATAAACCAGACGTGGTTTATGAGCATTGGCTTCGGCTTCAGTGAAATCACCAAATGTTGCGATAATCACGATATCACCAACATCAGCCTGGTGCGCAGCACCACCATTCACAGAAATAATCCCTGAATTATCTTCACCACGAATGGCATAAGTAGTAAAACGCTTACCATTGGTCACGTTCCAAACATGAATTTCTTCGTATTCACGAATGCCAGCTAGATCCATCAAAACGCCATCAATTGCACATGAACCTTCATAGTGTAATTCTGCATGTGTAACAAAAGCGCGATGAATTTTGCATTTTAATAAACGAGATAGCATGGCTAGCGTCCCCTTAGTTGACCTAAGACTTTGATCTTATGGTTGAATCAATTTCTACGACACTGGATAAGTGNGTAGGCTTGCGCATTTTGCGCCTAAATGGCCAGCAAGGCAAGCGGAATTGTCCAGCAATTTATGAATGTTTAGTTCGGTTTATAAGCATTGATTTGATTCATTGCCTGTTGTACTTCACCGTTCACCAGCATTTTGGCGCGAGCAAGTGCATGGGCAATTGCATCGTCCATTAACTCTTGTTCACTGCTTGGTGCTTTACTCAGGACATGACCAGAAACACGGTCTTTAGAACCTGGNTGACCAATACCAATGCGTAGACGATGAAAGTTCGGACCGATATGCGGCACGATATCGCGTAAACCGTTATGTCCACCATGACCACCGCCAGTTTTCAGGCGAATAATGCCTGGATTCATATCCAGTTCATCATGGGCAATCAGGATTGATTCNGGNGCGATATTGTAGAATTTGGCGAAAGGAACAACACTTTTACCGGAAAGGTTCATGAATGTTGTAGGTAGAAGGAGACGGACGTCTTGACCTTCGATATTGCCACGACCGCTGAATCCATTGAATTTAGGGTCTTTTTTAAGGCTAATGCCATATTGATCTGCAAGGCGTTCTACAAACCAGAAGCCTGCATTATGGCGGGTTTGAGCATACTCAGAACCTGGGTTGCCCAAACCTACAATCAGTGAAATATTTGACACTAATCTACACCATTAACACTTATGCGCGTTTGAAGTCAGCGTGCATTGGAGTGTTTTTAGCTGGGTGACGTTGTAACGCTTGGATTTTAACGCTTTCAACTTTACCGTTTACATCAATTTCGATNACTTCTTCGAAGAATGAGTTGCTTTCTAAGAATTTAACAAGCTGACGAAGTTCAAGAGAAACAGCTACAGGAGCAGCTTCGCCACCATAGATGATCGCTGGAACTTTAGCAGCATGACGAAGGCGGCGGCTCGAACCTTTCCCTTGTTGTGCTACTTCACGTGCTTCTGCGTTTAATACGAAGTTTGCCATGATAGACATCCTATTTAAGTTTTAAATGAACCGGACCTGCGACCGATCCGGTGATAGAAAGCCCCGCCAAATGGCAGGGCTTTGGAAATTCAGCGCACTATTATAGATAAGAATCGAACATTGCGCTAATAGATTCTTCGTTGTTGATACGACGAATTGTTTCAGCAACCATGCTTGCAACTGAAACCTGGCGAATCTTGCCAAGAGCTAAAGCTTCTTCTGAAAGAGGGATGGTGTCAGTAACNACCANCTCATCGATCACAGAATTTTTCAGATTTTCAAGTGCTTTACCAGANAATACTGGGTGAGTCGCGTAAGCAACNACTTTGCGGGCACCGAAAGTTTTCAACGCATCAGCAGCTTTACAAAGCGTACCAGCAGTATCCACCATGTCATCAACGATCACACAGTCACGATCTTTCACATCACCAATCAAATGCATCACTTGTGATTCATTCGCTTTTTGACGACGTTTATCGATGATCGCCAGGTCAATATCACCCATTTGTTTCGCAACAGCACGAGCACGAACTACACCACCCACGTCAGGAGAAACAACCATCAGGTTATGATGCTGTTGTTGGCGTAAGTCAGCAAGCAGGGCTGGCGTACCGTAGATGTTGTCTACAGGAATATCGAAGAAACCTTGGATCTGGTCAGCGTGAAGGTCAATCATCACCACACGGTCAATACCTACAGTGGTCAGCATATCTGCAACAACTTTTGCAGTAATCGGCACACGGCTTGAACGGGGACGACGGTCTTGACGGGCATAACCGAAGTAAGGAATCACGGCAGTAATACGACCAGCACTTGCACGGCGTAACGCGTCAGCCATNACCAGGATTTCCATCAGGTTATCGTTGGTCGGTGCACAAGTAGGTTGTACGATGAATACGTCTTTACCACGAACATTTTCAGTGATCTCAACAGCGATTTCGCCATCAGAGAACTGGCCTACAGAGGCAGCGCCTAGAGGAATATGTAAGTGACTTACGACTTTTTGAGCGAATTGTGGATGCGCGGTTCCACTAAAAACGACAAGATTGGGCATGAAGCACCCTTGGCGGTTGGTATGTATGGAAGTAGATGGCAGGGGTAGCTGGATTCGAACCAACGAATGCCGGGATCAAAACCCGGTGCCTTACCACTTGGCGATACCCCTAATGCGGCAGAACTTTAATATTTTTGCGGTATTGTGTCAAGGTAAATTAACAGTCTTACAGCAAATGATGTTCTGTCTTTTTTCGAGAAAATGGCAGGGGCGGCTGGATTCGAACCAACGGATGCCGAGATCAAAACCCGGTGCCTTACCACTTGGCGACGCCCCTAGATTTGATGAACTGTAAGATGGCAGGGGTAGCTGGATTCGAACCAACGGATGCCGGGATCAAAACCCGGTGCCTTACCACTTGGCGATACCCCTAATACAGTACATCTACAGGTGAATAATGGCAGGGGTAGCTGGATTCGAACCAACGGATGCCGAGATCAAAACCCGGTGCCTTACCACTTGGCGATACCCCTATTGAACCTTGAAATGACGTAATGGCGATTCTTGCAGACTGTTCACCAGGTAAGATTTACATGGTGCATTCTCAAGAATGTCGGTCACATTCATATCATCAGTCACTTCGATAAAAACACAAGCACCTGTACCTGTAAGCTTTGCAACACCGAATTGATCGAGATATTGCATTGCCTCATCGACTTCTGGATATAGGCTTCGTGCCACTGGCTCAAAGTTATTTCCGAAATCAGATGGCTTTATCTGATAGGCGCAAAATTTAGAGGGCTTCGTGTCTCTTGTCAACGTTTTTTGTGAAAAAAGCTGTTGAGTGCTGATAAAACAGTCAGGTTTTAACACAATGAACTGTTTTTGATCTAAGTCTATGAATGTTAAGTGTTCACCAATGCCTTCAGCCCAGGCATTGCGACCATGAACAAAAATGGGCACATCTGCGCCCAGCTTGACGCCGAGCTCTGCCAGTTGCTCGGAATTTAAGCCACAATGCCATAACTGATTCAGCACAATCAAGGTCGTTGCTGCATTGGATGAGCCACCACCAAGACCTGCACCCATGGGAATATTCTTCTCTAGTCGAATGATCAGACCAGAAGGCGTTTTGGCATAAGGCTGCAAAATCTGCGCTGCACGATAGATGAGATTCTGTTCCAGATCGACTGAGGCTAGACCTTCAATCTGAATCTGCTGATCATCTGTTTGCTCAAACTCTAGCCAGTCACACAAATCTATCAACTGAAAGATACTTTGCAGCTCGTGATAACCATCCGGACGGCGACCGGTGATATGGAGAAACAAATTCAGTTTTGCAGGTGAGGGAACACGAATCATCATAGGCTTGCATCAGACCAGTTAACGGTTTTGAATCACCATTGTAATACGGTTTTCACCCCCATTCTCAAGCGACTGCTTTAAAATCAAGCGGTTTGGAACAGTTGCCTGCTGGTTATAACTCAGATCTACCGTCCAGCCTTGTTCAATAATCTGGCTGATACGCTGTGAGCTGTCTTTCTGGATCTGGGCAGATTGTGTCGCAGGACGTGCCTGTACCCAATCGACTAAATGACTAATCGGGGCTTGCCAGCCGGTTGCACGTTGCAATAGTTCTTCTGCCGTTGCTGCCTTGATCAGACCGGTTTTGGCACTATTCAAAGTTACCTGACCAGGAGTACCTGAAATCTGGGTTTTTCCGGCACCTAAGATACCAGTCAGTTCAATATCAAACTCTTCCTGCTGCTGCACCCAGGTAAAAAAGGCACTGCCGCTTTGCTGAGGTGTACGTACCCCGATTTTACCTTGCAGCTGGAACTGGTTTTCAGCCTGTACCGATGGCGTGACAGGCGCTTTTTGCTGCACCATCTGCTGACAACCACTCATGAATAGGGCAGTAGAAGCAAGGAAACAGCAGCCTAAAGTACTTATGTTGCGCATAAAAGAATGGACTCGTTCAGGATTGTGGTGCTAACAATAGCGAATTAAGTTGGTTTAATTCTGGGTCATTTGGATGGTTTTGTTGTAATTGTTGTAACACTTGATGGAATTGTTGTAGATCGCCTTTCATATAAAGCGAACGTGCATAACGGACGCCAATTTTTGCACTTGGATTCAGTTCATAGGCTTTAAGCAAGACTTGGGCAGCCGTGGTAAAGTCATTTTGCAAGTAACAGATATAGCCATAGGTATCCAGAATAGAAGCCTGTTCTGGTGCGTATTCCAGTGCCTGTTCAGCATAGCGCCGTGCTTCATCCAGACGGCGATTTTGACGGGCCAGCGTATAGGCATAAGCATTCAGATAGGTTGGACTATTCGGCTCGATTTTAAGCAGGGTTTTTAACAGCTGATCCAGTTGATCACGATCTTCATGTGGATCTAGCAATAAAACTTGAGCATAGACCAGTTCCGGATCATCCGGCAGGTTTTTGCTGGCTTCTTCCAGAATTCGGATCGCTGCGTTCTTATTGTTCATGCGTTTCAGAATATCCGCTTGAGCCAGATACAGGAAACTGGCATGTTGCGGATAGTTGACCCGTTCCTGAGTCAGAAAGCGCAGCGCATCATGCAATTTATCCTGCTCGGCAAAGATGGCAATGATATTGCGTCGTGAGACCGTATACAGGCTGCCATCCACCAGGCGGTAATATGCCTTGGCAGTTTCATAATGCTGTTTGCGTTCTGCATTGACCGCCAGATAGTAATAGGCTTCATTCTGGTACTGAGCCGAATAACGGAGCTCAACCAGGTATTTTTCAGCTCGTTCATATTGCTGCAGGTCAATACTGGTCAGACCGGCAATAAACAGTGCTTCTTCGTGTTGTGGTGATTTTTTCAGGATCGTTTCTAGTTTCTGTAAGGCCTTTTCAGCTTCATTTAGCTTGATCAGGTATTTAACCTCAGCCAGACGTATATCCATGTTATTGCGATGTTTGCGACTGGCTTTCTCGTACCATTTCAGCGTTTCCGCATCATCACCCAATGCCGCCAACAGATTGGCTTTCATCAGGATATANCCAGTCGACTTTGGACGTTTTTTTAAGGCGCGGTTGATGGTATTGAGAGCCTGTTCTAGCTGACCTTTTTGTGCTTCCAGACCGGCGACCAGCACCAGAATCGAAGGGTTGTCTTTGGCTTTGCTGGTACTTAGAGCCTGGATTAAATATTCACGGTCATCCGGCTCATCCGGGGCAATCCCGGCCAGAATTTCTTCCAGATCGGCGTTATCATCAATTTTCAGGATCTTTTCCAGTGTTTCTGCCGCTAGTTCGTACTCATGTGCTTTTAAGGCAATATGCGCCAGATAGAATAATGCCGGAACATCCTGCGGCTCCTGAACCACCCAATGGGTAGAAATATCCAGCGCTGCATTCAGGTCTTCATGTTCGAGGGCGATATTGAGTGCGCGCTGTTTAACCGCAGTGGAATTGCTTTTAATGGCCAGCACAGTATAGTTGTGTAAAGCGTTTGGAATATCGCGATAGGCGAGTGCGAACTCGGCTATCATACT
>JGI26053J44789_1000060_pt1 | contig 9375 bp, 6 predicted proteins | sample HigsolmetaGSP15D_FD_44789 | JGI IMG/M metagenome (IMG submission 44789) | reverse complement strand
CTCCGTGCGTGGTTTCGAGGACAACACGCTGGGCCCGCGTTCGGAGATCACCGCCTCGTACTCCCGCGGCCAGCCGCTGGGTGGCTCGCTGAAGACCACCGGCTCGATCGAAGCCTATTTCCCGCGCCTGTTCGACAGCCCGTCGGCNCGCGTGTCGGCCTTCGTCGACTTCGGCAACGTCTACAACGGCGTGGACAACTTCAAGGCCAACGACCTGCGCGTGTCCACCGGTGTGGCCCTGCTGTGGCGCGCCCCGGTCGGCCCGATCTCGATCAGCTANGCCTTCCCGCTGAAGAAGGAAGACGGCGACGAGATCGAGCGCCTGCAGTTCACCTTCGGTGGGCAGTTCTGAGGCACTGCCGGGCAGTTCGCCAGAACTGCCCACGCAGGGCACACGTCGAAACGCCGGGCACTGCCCGGCGCTTTCGTTTCTGAATGCCTGTACCGGCATGACCGGACTGGCGCCACACGGTAAACTCCCGGCGTGAACACACCTACCTACACCGCACAGCAACTCGCCGACCAGTTCGGCCTGCAGGTCCATGGCGACCCGGCCACCGCCATCCACGGCGTGGCCACCCTCGCCCATGCCGGTGCCGGCCAGCTGACCTTCCTTGCCAACCCGCGCTACCGTGCGCAGCTGGCCGACAGCCACGCCTCGCTGGTGGTGCTGCGCGCCGACGATGCCGAGGCGGCACCGGGCGCAGCGCTGGTGGCCAAGGACCCCTACACCGCGTTCGCACGCATCGCGGCGCTGTTCGACAGCGTGCCGCTGCGTGAACCCGGCATCCACCCCAGTGCGGTGATCGATCCGCAGGCCCAGGTGGCCGCCAGCGCGCATATCGGGCCGTTCGTCACCATCGGCGCNCGCAGCGTGGTCGGCGAGAACTGCATCGTCGGGCCGGGCAGCGTGATCGGCGAGGACTGCACGCTGGACACCGGCTGCGAGCTGATCGCACGGGTGACCCTGGTCACCCGGGTCACCCTGGGCAAGCGCGTGCGCATCCACCCCGGCGCCGTGCTGGGTGCCGATGGCTTCGGCCTGGCCATGGACGCCGGCCGCTGGATCAAGGTGCCGCAGCTGGGCGGCGTACGTATCGGTGATGACTGCGAGATCGGTGCCAATACCTGCGTGGATCGCGGCGCACTGGAAGACACCGTGCTGGCCGAGGATGTGCGCCTGGACAACCTGGTGCAGATCGCCCACAACGTGCAGATCGGCGCGCATTCGGCCATTGCCGGCTGCACCGGCATCGCCGGCAGCGCCAGGATCGGCCGTTACTGCCTGCTGGGCGGTGCGGTGGGCGTGTCGGCCACCTGGAAATCTGCGACAAGGTCGTGGTCACCGGCAAATCGGTGGTCCGCAACTCCATTACCGAGCCGGGCGAGTACTCCTCCGGCACCCCGTTGACCGACAACCGCACGTGGCGCAAGAACGCCGCGCGCTTCAAGCAGCTCGATGCGCTGGCAAGGCGCATCCTGTCTGTGAGCAAGGAGAAGGAATGAGCACTGCCCCCGCCCTGCCGGACATCACCCAGATCCAGACACTGATCCCGCACCGTTACCCGTTCCTGCTCGTCGACAAGGTCGTGTCCATCGACTACGAAGCGCAGAAGATCGTGGCGACCAAGAACGTCAGCATCAACGAGCCGTTCTTCCAGGGCCATTTCCCCGGCCAGCCGATCATGCCGGGCGTGCTGATCATCGAAGCCATGGCCCAGGCCGGTGGCGTGCTGACCCAGATGACCCTGGGCCGCGATGCGCAGTCCAAGCTGTTCTACATGGTCAAGGTGGACAAGGCCCGCTTCACCCGCAAGGTGGTGCCGGGTGACGTGCTGGAGATGCACGTGCAGATCAAGCGCGTGATCCGCAACATGGCCGTGTATGACTGCGTGGCCTACGTGGACGGCGAAGCCGCGGCGTGCGCCGAAGTGCTGTGCGCCGGCACCCGCGAATGACACCGCAAGGAGGCCCCTGATGAGTGCTGCTCCCCCGTTGATCCATCCCACGGCCGTGGTCGACCCGTCGGCCCGCCTGGCCGCGGGCGTGCGCGTGGGCGCCTTCAGCCTGATCGGCCCGGACGTGGAGATCGGCGAAGGCACCGAGATCGGCCCCCACTGCACCGTGCACGGTCCGACCCGGATCGGCCGCGACAACCGCTTCATCGGCCATGTGGCGGTAGGCGGCGAACCGCAGGACAAGAAATATGCGGGCGAACGCACCGAACTGGTGATCGGCGACCGCAACGTGTTCCGTGAGTTCGTCACCCTCAACCGCGGCACCGGCGGCGGCGGCGGTGTCACCACCATCGGCGATGACAACTGGATGCTGGCCTACACGCACGTGGCGCACGACTGCCATGTGGGCAACCACTGCGTGTTCTCCAACAACACCACCCTGGCCGGCCATGTCACCGTGGGCGACTACGTGATCATCAGCGGCTTCGCCGGTGCGCACCAGTTCTGCCGCATCGGTGCGCATGCCTTCCTGGGCATGGGCGCGCTGACCAACGGCGATGTACCGCCGTACACCATGGTGGGCAGCGATTCGCTGGGCCGTCCGCGCGGCATCAACAGCGAGGGCCTGAAGCGCCGCGGCTTCGATGCCGAGCGTATCGCCAGCATCAAGCGCGCCTACCGCACGCTGTACGTGGCCGGCCTGCCGCTGGCCGAGGCCAAGCAGCAGCTGGCCGAACAGGCCCGCGACAGCGACGACGTGAAGGCCCTGCTGGAATTCATCGAAAGCGCCGAACGGCCGCTGCTGCGATGAGTCCGTCGTCTCCGCAGGCCGGCGCACAGGTGATCGACCTGGCCGGCGCGCGCACCGAACTGCCGCCGCTGCACGTGGACACCCGCCCGCTGCGCATCGCCCTGGTGGCCGGCGAGGCCTCCGGTGACCTGCTCGGCGCGGGGCTGGTGCGGCACCTGCGGGCACGCTTCCCGAATGCGGTGTTCGCCGGCATCGGCGGGGATGGCATGCGCGCGGCCGGTTGCGAAACCTGGTTCGACGCCAGCGAACTGGCGGTGATGGGACTGACCGAAGTGCTGCGCCATCTGCCACGCCTGCTGAAGCTGCGTTCGGCATTCCGCCAGCGCGTGCTGGCGTGGCAGCCGGATGTGTTCATCGGGATCGACGCGCCCGACTTCAACCTCGGCGTGGAGCGCTGGCTGAAGCAGCGTGGCGTACGCACCGTGCATTACGTGAGCCCGTCGGTCTGGGCGTGGCGGGAGAAGCGCGCCGAAAAGATCGGCGCCAGCGCCGACCTGGTGCTGTGCCTGTTCCCGATGGAGCCGCCCATCTACGCGCGCCACGGCGTGGACGCGCGCTTTGTCGGCCACCCGATGGCCGATGACATTCCCCTGCATGTGGATCGCGGGCAGGCCCGTGCCGCGCTCGGCCTTGCCGCCAACGCGCGGGTGCTGGCCGTGCTGCCCGGCAGCCGCCTGGGTGAGATCAGCCGGCTGGGTGAAGCATTCTTCGAGGCAGCCTGGCAGGTCTCCGAACGCATTCCCGGCCTGCACGTGGTGGTTCCGGCGGCCAATGCCGCCTGCCGCCGCCTGATCGATGAGCAGCTGGCCCGCTCGGCCCTGCCGCAGGCCAGCTCGCATGTACTGGACGGCCAGGCGCGCACGGCGATGATCGCCGCCGATGTGATCGTGCTGGCCTCCGGCACCGCCACCCTGGAAGCCATGCTGGTGAAGCGGCCGATGGTGGTCGGCTACCGGGTGAACGAACTCACCTACCGGCTGGTGAAGGCACTGGGCCTGATCAAGGTGGATCGTTTCGCGTTGCCGAACATCCTGGCCGGCAGGGACCTGGCCCCCGAGCTGATGCAGCACGACTGCACCCCGGAGCGGCTGGCCGCTGCCATCCAGCAGTGGTTCGACCACCCGCACAAGGCCAGCGAACTGCAGGCGGTCTATGACCAGCTGCACGGCAGCCTGCGCCGGGACGCATCGGCCCGCGCGGCCGATGCCGTGGCCGAACTGCTGCAGCGCAGCCCCGCTGGCGCATGAGTCGCCGGCATGCGGCCGCCATGACCCTGGCGCTGTTCGGTGCCGCCCCGGCCGCGCCGCCTTCGCAGCGCATCGCCGGGGTGGACGAAGCCGGCCGCGGCCCGCTGGCCGGCCCGGTGGCCGTGGCCGCGGTGGTGTTCGATCCGCTGCGCCCGCGCATCAACGGCCTGGATGATTCCAAACAGCTCAGCGCAGCCCGCCGCGAGCAGCTGTATACGCGCATCACCGAGCGCGCACTGGCCTGGCACCTGGTGCTGGTGGACGCTGCACGCATCGACCAGCTGAACATCTATCAGGCCACCCTGCAGGGCATGCGGGAAGCGGTGGCCGCGGTGGCGCACGCCGCCGAGTTCGCCCGCATCGATGGCAACGTGGTGCCCAAGGGCCTGGCGCTGCCCGGCGAGGCACTGGTCGGCGGCGATGGCATCGACCGCGCGATCATGGCCGCCTCGATCATCGCCAAGGTCGCACGTGACCGCTACATGCACGACCTGCATGAGCGCCACCCGCAGTACGGCTTTGCCCAGCACAAGGGCTATGGCACGCCGGCCCACCTGGCGGCCCTGCGCGAACATGGACCGTGCAGCGAGCACCGCCGCAGCTTCGCACCGGTCCGCGACTGCCTGCCGGGCGCGGTGCTGGCCAGCGCCTGAACGGCCGTCCGCGGCGGAGGCGCCGCAGCGCCGGGCGCGCGTGATCCCGGCCCCGCGCGGCGGCCTGTCAAGGCTTGTCGCGCCCCCCTGCCCTCGCTACCCTGAGCGGGCACTCCAGCGCTCTCCGACCCCGGCGACGGACCTCCGTCTGCACCCGGGGCCCGTGCGCTCCAACCTGGTCCGGCATGTCCACTTCCCGCTTCGTACATCTCCACGTCCACACCGAGTTCTCGCTGGCGGACTCGACCATCCGCGTGCCGGCCAAGCCCGACCAGGCCGATCCGAAGAAGGCCAAGCAGGCCAACCTGCTCTCGCGTGCGGTGGAACTGGGCCTGCCCGCGCTGGCGGTCACCGATCTCAACAACCTGTTCGCCCTGGTCAAGTTCTACAAGGCCGCCGAGGGCGTGGGCATCAAGCCCATCGCCGGCGCCGACGTGATGATCGCCGAGGAAGGCCAGGACCCGTGGCGGATGACCCTGCTGTGCCGCGACCGCGAAGGCTACCTGAGCCTGTCGCGGCTGCTGACCCGGGCCTGGATGGAAGGCCACCGCCCCGAAGGCGGTGTGGCCATCCACCCGGAATGGCTGAAGTCCGGCTGCACCAACCTGTTCGCCCTGAGTGGCCGCGAAAGCCTGGCCGGGCGGCTGGCCGCCGCCGGCAAGCACGAGCTGGCCGAGCAGCAGCTGGCCGACTGGCAGCGCGTGTTCGGCGACGGCCTGCACCTGGAACTGACCCGTACCGGGCGCGACGGCGAGGAAGCCTTCAACCAGTTCGCGCTGATGGCCGCCGGCCAGCGCGGCCTGCCGGTGATCGCCAGCAACGACGTACGGTTCCTGGCGCCGACCGATTTCAGCGCGCACGAGGCGCGCGTGTGCATTTCCACCGGCCGCGTGCTCGACGACCCCAAGCGCCCGCGCGAGTACAGCGACCAGCAGTACCTGAAATCGGCCGAGGAGATGTGCGCGCTGTTCGCCGACATTCCCGATGCGATCGACAACACGCGTGCGCTGGCCGAGCGCTGCAACATCGAAATGCGCCTGGGCACGTACTTCCTGCCCGATTATCCGGTGCCGGACGATGAAACGCTGGACACCTGGATCCGCAGCGAATCACGCAAGGGCCTGGCGGCACGCCTGGAGAAGAACCCGATCGCGGCGGGAATGACGGCACAGGACTACAGCGACCGGCTGGAGTTCGAGCTGGACACCATCATCAAGATGGGCTTCCCCGGCTACTTCCTGATCGTGGCCGACTTCATCCAGTGGGGCAAGGCGCAGGGCATTCCGATCGGTCCGGGCCGTGGCTCCGGCGCCGGTTCGCTGGTGGCGTGGGCGCTGCAGATCACCGACCTGGATCCGCTGCCGTACAACCTGCTGTTCGAGCGCTTCCTGAACCCGGAACGCGTGTCGATGCCCGACTTCGACATCGACTTCTGCATGGACCGCCGCGACGAAGTCATCGACTACGTGGCGCGCAAGTACGGCCGTGAGCGGGTCAGCCAGATCATCACCTACGGCACCATGGCCGCCAAGGCGGTGGTGCGCGATTCCGGCCGCGTGCTGGGCTTCCCGTATGGGCTGGTCGATGGCGTGGCCAAGCTGATCCCCAACATCCTGGGCATTTCGCTCAAGGATGCGATGGGCGAAGGCAAGGACAGCGAAATGGCCTCGCCCGAACTCATCCAGCGCTACCAGAGCGAGGATGATGTGCGGGACCTGATCGACCTGGCACGCCAGCTGGAAGATCTCACCCGCAACGCCGGCAAGCACGCCGGCGGCGTGGTCATCGCCCCCGAGCCGCTGAGCGAGTTCTGCCCGCTGTTCGCCGAACACGATGAGCAGGGGCGCGGCAAGAACCCGGTCACCCAGTTCGACAAGAACGACGTGGAAGAAGTGGGCCTGGTGAAGTTCGACTTCCTGGGCCTGCGCACGCTGACGATCATCGACTGGGCGGTGAANGCCATCAACGCGCGGCANGCGCGTGCCGGCATTCCGCCGCTGGACATCACCCAGCTGCCGCTGGACGATGCGCCCACCTACAAGGACATCTTCGCTTCCGGCAACACCGGGGCGGTGTTCCAGTTCGAATCCTCCGGCATGCGCCGGCTGCTCAAGGACGCCAAGCCGGACCGGTTCGAGGACCTGATCGCGCTGGTGTCGCTGTACCGCCCTGGCCCGATGGACCTGATTCCCTCGTTCGTGGACCGCAAGCACGGCCGCGAAGAGGTCGAGTACCCCGACCCGCGCACCGAGCGGATCCTGCGCGACACCTACGGCATCATGGTGTACCAGGAGCAGGTGATGCAGATGGCGCAGATCGTCGGCGGCTACTCGCTGGGCGGCGCCGACCTGCTGCGCCGTGCGATGGGCAAGAAGGTGCCGGCCGAAATGGCCAAGCACCGCGAGATCTTCCGCGAAGGCGCGGCCAAGGACGGCGTGGGCGAGGCCAAGGCCGATGCCATCTTCGACCTGATGGAGAAGTTCGCCGGCTACGGCTTCAACAAGTCGCACGCCGCCGCCTATGCACTGGTCAGCTACCAGACCGCCTGGTTGAAGCGGCATTACCCGGCCGAGTTCATGGCGGCCACGCTGTCCTCGGACATGGACAACACCGAAAAGGTGGTCGGCTTCCTCGATGAGGTGCGCAACCTCGGCCTGACCGTGCTGCCGCCGAAGGTGAACCAGTCCGCCTTCATGTTCGAAGGCGCCACGCCGGACACCATCCAGTACGGCCTGGGCGCCATCAAGGGCGTCGGCCAGGGTGCCTGCGAAGCGGTGGTGGAGGAACGCCAGCGCGGCGGCCCCTACACCGACCTGCTGGATTTCTGCACGCGCATCGGCTCGGCCAAGCTCAACCGGCGCACGCTGGAGGCGATGATCAACTGCGGCGCGCTGGACGAGCTGGGGCGCAACCGCGCCTCGCTCGCGCTGCAGCTGCCGGAGGTGATCAAGGCCACCGAGCAGATGGCGCGTGAGCGCGCTTCCGGACAGAACTCGCTGTTCGGCGGCCCTGATCCCGGCGCGCCCGGCATCGAACTGGAGCTGCCGCAGGCCGAGGAATGGCCGCTGCTGCAGCGCCTGACCGGCGAGCGCGACACGCTGGGCTTCTACCTCAGCGGCCACCCGTTCGACCCGTGGCGCGATGACGTGCGCGATCTGGTCGGCAACGATCTGGGCGCGGTGGAAAAGATCTGGAGTGCCAACAGCAACAGTGGCGGTGGCGAGAAGCGCTGGCGCCCGGAAGTGCAGACGGTGCTGGCCGGCCAGGTGGTCGGCGTGCGCCGCAAGGGCGAAAGCCAGATGTTCATCCAGCTTGAGGACGGCCGCGGCCGGGTGGAGTGCAGCGCGTTCTCCGACGCGATGGCCGAGTTCGGCCACCTGATGACCAAGGACCGCATCCTGGTGGTCAAGGGCGGGCTGCGCGAGGACGAGTTCAACGGCGGCTTCGCCCTGCGCATCCGCCAGTGCTGGGACTTCGATGACATCTGCGCCAACTACGCCACGCGCCTGTCGCTGCGCCTGGACCTGCGCCGGCAACGGCCGGTGTGGGAGCGGGTCAATGGCCTGCTGCACGCGCACCGCCCGGGGCGCACGCCCCTGCGCCTGGATCTGCTGCTGAACGGCGAACAGGGTCCGTTGGCCGGCATGCTGGATGTGTCCGGTGACAGCGCGGTGCGGGTGGATTCGCGGCTGTTGTCCGCGCTGCGCGCCGACCCGGCCGTGCGCACCCTGAAAGTGCGCTACAGCCCGCCCTGGGCCAGCTGACGGTCGCCTGCCACGGCGACCAGACGAGGGCGTACGGGCCATTTCCGCGCGTTCGGCTAAACTTCCCCCCTTCTTATTGCGACGGCGTCCGATGAATCCGAACTACCTCGACTTCGAGCAACCCATCGCCGACCTGGAAGCGAAGATCCAGGAACTGCGCAGCGCCAGCGCCGGCCCGGCCGTGAACGTGGACGCCGAAGTGCAGGCCCTGCGCGACAAGCTGCGCCTGCGCACCGCGCAGATCTTCCGCAACCTCAGTTCCTGGCAGGTGCTGCAGCTGGCGCGCCATCCGTCGCGCCCGTACACCGCCGACTACCTGCGCATCATGTTCGACGGGTTCCAGGAGCTGGCCGGCGACCGTGCCTTCGCCGACGACAAGGCGATCATGGGCGGGTTGGCGCGCCTCAATGGGCGCTCGGTGATGGTCATCGGCCACCAGAAGGGCCGCGACACCAAGGAAAAGATCAGGCGCAACTTCGGCATGCCCAAGCCGGAGGGCTACCGCAAGGCCCTGCGCCTGATGAAGATGGCTGAACGCTTCGGCCTGCCGGTGCTGACCCTGATCGACACCGCCGGCGCATGGCCGGGCATCGATGCCGAATCGCGCGGCCAGTCCGAGGCGATCGCCCGCAACCTGATGGAGATGGCCGAGCTGAAGGTGCCGGTGATCTGCACGGTGATCGGCGAAGGCGGTTCCGGCGGCGCGCTGGCGCTGGGTGTGGGCGACCGCACCGTGATGCTGGAGTACAGCGTGTACTCCACGATCAGCCCGGAAGGCTGTGCCTCGATCCTGTGGAAGGACGCCAGCAAGGCCAAGGATGCGGCCGAGCAGCTGGGGCTGACCGCGCCGCGCCTGAAGAGCCTGGGTCTGGTGGACAAGGTCGTGCGCGAGCCGACCGGCGGCGCACACCGCAATCCCGTGCAGATGGGCAAGCGGCTGAA
>JGI26053J44789_1000057_pt1 | contig 9506 bp, 6 predicted proteins | sample HigsolmetaGSP15D_FD_44789 | JGI IMG/M metagenome (IMG submission 44789) | reverse complement strand
CGATGCACACCAGCATACTCCCGCCATCGCAGGTCCGGCGCGCCCCCGTACGAGGGCGCGCCGCGGCGGTGTTACAGCTGCTTGTCCAGGCTGACCTGCACGCCGTGGTCGCGGTCGTCGCCGCTGCCAATCAGGCCCCGGTAATCGATGCGCAGCCCCCAGTTGCGGCGGAAGTCGAACATCAGCCCAGCGCCGATCATCCAGCGGTTGCGGTCGAAGCCGTCCACCGTGGTGCGGTAGAACGGCACGCCGTCCAGGTCGGCGTACTGCATCGTGGCCACGCCACTGCCGGTGAANTCATGCTGGTACTCCACCCGCAGGCGCGGCGTCCACGCACCCCATGNGGTGGCATTGCGCACTTCCAGGCGCACGCCGCCATTGCCGGTGGTGGTCTTCACGTCCTGGTCGCCGTAGCGCAGTGCGTACAGGTCGCCGCCACGCTCGGCATAGGCATCCAGCGTGCCGTGCGCTGCATCCAGGCGCGCGTACGGTGTCAGCAGCCAGGTGCCACGGACCAGGTCGGCTCCCAGCGACAGCGAGCCGAACCACTGGCTGCCATCGCGGCGGGCATGTGCGAAGCCGCCGTTGCCGGTGACGTACCGGCGCAGGTCGTACTCCAGCAGCTGGTGTCCCAGCAGGGCGTCCAGGAACAGGCGCTCGCCCGGGCTGTAGCTGCCGTACATCGCCAGCGTGTACGCCTGGCCCCGGCTGCGCGTGCCCATGTCACCGACATCGGTATCGTCGCGTCCGTAGCCCACGCCCACGCCCACGGCGAGGTTGCGTGCCACCTGCAGATCGCTGCCCACGGTGATGCCATCGGTGCTGAAATCGCCACCGGCACCGCCGCGGCCCTGCGTGCGCCCGGTGCGGACCGTGCCGCCCACCCACAGGCCCAAGGGAGCCTGCGAGTCGCTCTGTGCGGCGGCCGGTGGCACATCCAGACCGGTTTCCTGATCGAACGGCTGGCGTCGCTGCGCATCACAGCCACTGCCGGGCAGGCTGCCCACGGCGGGCTCGCAGCGCTGCGGCCCTGCCGACAGGCTCAGCCCGTTGCTGAAGCCGTTGGCGCGGGAGGTGCCGTGCAGGCGTTGCATGCGCGCCTGGAAGTTGTCGATCTGCGAGGTGGCGAAGCGGCGTGCCGCGTCGGCCTGCGCGGACAGCAGGCCACGCACTTCGGCATCCCGGGTCGGGTCCGGCCGCTGGGTGATCTGCACGGTGTAGGCACGCAGGCCGGTGAACCCGAGCGCATCGGTGGTGGTCACGGTGAACGCGAACGCGCCACCGCCGGTCGGTGTGCCGGACAGCGTGCCGGACGGAGTGAGCGCCAGACCGGCCGGAAGCGCCCCTGCGGTGATCGCGTACCGGTACGGCGCGGTACCGCCGGTGGTGACGAACTGCTGCTGGTAGGCCGTGGCGAATGCACCTTCCGGCAGCGTCTCCGGCGTCACCACCAGGGTGGGTGCGTCGATGCGCAGTGCGTACGCCTGCGTCACCGTGGCGGCGGTGCCGGTCGTGCTGTCCGTGGCGGTGATGCTGAAGGTGAACCGCCCCGCAGCCGTCGGCGTTCCCGCAAGACGGCCGCTGGCACTGTCCAGCAGCAACCCGGCGGGCAGCGCACCGCTGCTGACGGCAAACGCGTACGGCGCGATGCCGCCCGTGGCGCGGAACTCGACCGCGTAGGCCGCCCCCGCGGTGGTGGCGGTCAGCTCGCCGGCCGCCGGGCTCAGGCTCACGCTCGGGGTGGTGATGTTCAGCGTGAAGCTCTGGGCGGTGGTGAACGGGCCGGCACCGGTGCTGCTGTCGGTGGCCGAGGCCTGCAGGCTGAAGCTGCCGGCCTGGGTCGGTGTACCGCTGACGGTGACGCTGTCGCTGGTGCTGCTGGTGATTGCCAGTCCCGGCGGGAGGTTGCTGACCTGGAAGCCGCTGTACGGCGCGCTGCCGCCGGACCAGGTGAAGGTCTGGCTGTACGGCGTGCCGGCTACGGCCGACAGCGTGCCGCTGCTGCTCACGGTGATGGCCGGATTGGCCACGGTGATCGTGACGGTGGCCGCGGCAGAGGTACCTGTCGCGTTGCTGGCGGTGTAAGTGAAGGTGTCCGTGCCGGCAAAGCCTGCGGCCGGCTGGTAGCTGATCGCGGTCGGCCCGGTCACGGTGGCGGTGCCGTGGGAGGGCGGGGTGACCACGTTCAACGAGGTTGCGGCACCGCCGCCCAGCGCCAGTGTCAGCGGCGTTGCCGCTGCGCCATAAGCCAGCGAAGCGGTGCTGTCCGCCGTGACCGGCAGCCGATCGGCCACGCTCAGTGTCAACGCTGCGCTCACGCCATAGGGAGCGCCGGCGCCGGTCGAGCTGTCGGTGACCGTCAGGGTCGCGTTGAACGTACCCAGGGCGGTCGGCGTGCCGCTGAGTTCACCCGCGGGGCCCAGGACAATGCCCGGGGGCAGGGTGCCGGCCGTGATGGCATACCGGTACGGCGCCGTGCCACCGGTGGTCGACAGGCTCTGCTGGTAGGCGCTGTCCAGCACGGCGGCCGGCAGGGTCTGCGGGCTCACCGCCAGCACCGGCGCGCTCACCGTGAGGATGTACGGCTGGGTCACCGTACCGGCGGCCCCGGTGGTGCTGTCGGTCGCGATGATGCTGAAGGTGAAGGTGCCCACCGCGCTCGGCGTGCCGGCGAGACGGCCGCTGGTGGTGTCGAGCACCAGCCCGGCCGGCAGCGCGCCACTGGTGATGGTGTAGGTGTAAGGCGCAATGCCGGCGCTGGCGCTGAAATCAACGGCATAGGCACTGCCCGCGGAAGCGGCGGGCAGGCTGCCGGCCGCCGGCGCCAGGGTCAGGCTCGGGCTGGCCACGCTCAGGGTGAAGGTCTGCGCCGTGGTGAACGGGCCGGCACCGGTGCTGCTGTCGGTGGCCGAGGCCTGCAGGNTGAAGCTGCCGGCCTGGGTCGGNGTACCGCTGACGGTGACGCTGTCGCTGGTGGTGCTGGTGATCGCCAGTCCCGGCGGCAGGTTGCTGACCTGGAAGCCGCTGTACGGCGCGCTGCCGCCGGACCAGGTGAAGGTCTGGCTGTACGACGTGCCGGCTACGGCCGACAGCGTGCCGCTGCTGCTCACGGTGATGGCCGGGTTGGCCACGGTGACCGTGACGGTGGCAACGGCGGAGGTGCCCGTCGCGTTGCTGGCGGTGTAGGTGAAGCTGTCCGTACCGGCAAAGCCCGCGGCCGGCTGGTAGCTGATCGCGGTCGGACCGGTCACGGTGGCGGTGCCGTTGGACGGCGCGGTGACGACGTCCACCGAGGTCGCCGTGCCTTCGCTGAGTGCCAGCGTCAGCGGCGTTGCGGCCGCGCCGTAGCCGACCGACGCGGTGACATCGCCGGCGACCGGCAGGCGGTCGGCCACGGTGATCGAGCGCGCCGCGGTGACACTGTACGGCGCGCCTGTACCGGTGGAGGCATCGGTGGCGGTGACATCAAACGCGAATGTTCCCAGTGCGCTTGGTGTCCCGCTGATCGTACCGGTGCTCGTCAGGATGAGGCCCGGTGGCAGGGTCCCGCTGGTGATGCCGTAGGTGTACGGTGCGGTACCGCCGCTGGCCGGATCGACCGTCACGCTGTAGGCCACATCACGCGTGGCCGGCGCCAGGGCGCCGCCCGCAAGGGAGAGGGTCGGCGGTGCCACGGTCAGTGTGTAGGCCTGGGTGGCCAGATACGGACCGGGCGCGGCACTGCCGTCAGTGGCGCGGACGGTGACGGTGAAGGTGCCGCCAGCGGTCGGCGTGCCGCTCAGCAGGCCCGTGGAGGCCAGGCTCAGTCCGGCCGGCAGCGCGCCGCTGGCCACGCTGAACGTGTAGCTGCCATTGCCGCCGGTGGCGGTGATCGTGGTGCTGTAGGGAACGCCCACGATCGGCGCCGGCAGCACCGTCGGGGCAATCACCACCGGCTCATCATCATCGACAATCGTGACGGTACCCGTGTCAGTGCCCAGCGTTGCGCCGTTGGGGCCGAGCAGGGTGACGGTGAAGGTCTCGTCCGGCTCGGGCAGGGTGTCACCGTTGACGAGCACCGACACCGTACGGGTGGTGATGCCGGGGCTGAAGGTCAGGGTGCCGCTTCCACTCACATAATCCGACGGCGACTCGGCGGTCCCGTCCGCGGTGGCATACAAGACGGTGACGGTCTGGCCACTGACCGCTGACAGGGTCACAGTCAACTGCGCCGTGGTGGTCCCGGCGTTGCCCTCGATCACCGATACGCTGTTGATCGACAGCGTGGGCAGCGGATCGTCGTTGAGGATCGTCCCGACCGCCTGGCCATCGGCCACGGTTGCGCCGGTAACGTTGGTGACATTGACGAAGAAGGTTTCATCGGCCTCGTTCAATGTATCGCCAGTGACCAGCACAGAGAACGTATACGTCGTCGCGCCTGCCGGAATGATCTGCCCGGTCAGCGCGGCGTTTACATAATCGATGCCGGCGGTTGCGGTGCCATCCGCGGTGGCGATATCGAAACTGACGCCGCCGGTGGGCGCCGGCGCGCTCAGGGACACGGTGAAGGTCAGCGCGCTGGTACCGCTGTTGCCTTCGGTGATGCTGGCATCGTTGATGGACAGTGCGGGCAGGACCGTGTCGATGATCGTGCCGGTGGCGCTGGCCGGGCTGCCCACCGTGTAGCCGGCACCGCTGGCTACAGTGATGATGACCGTTTCGTTGCCTTCCACCGCCGTGTCGAACACCGGCAGGATGCTGACGCTGGCCGTGGTCGCCCCGGCAGGTATGGTCACGCTGGTCGCCGCGCCGCTGTAGTCGGTGCCGCTGGTGGCGGTGCCGGTGGTGGTCAGGTTGACCACCGTTGCCGAACTCAGCGCCGCGCTGCGGGTGACGGTGTAGACCAGCGGCGTGCCGCCATCCTCACTCACGCTGGCCGGTGCCACCGCGATGCTCACGGTGGGTGCCGGGCTCAGGGTCAGGGTGAAGTTCTCGACCTCGAAATAGGTGCCGGTACCGGTGCTTGAATCGGTGGCGCGGATGGTGACCGGATAACTGCCGGCGGCGGCCGTCGAGGTGCCACTGATCACGCCCGCACTGCTCAGCGACAGGCCCGCCGGCAGGCTGCCGGTTTCCAGCAGGTAGCTGACCGGAGGCACGGCCCCGTTGGTGGTGAGCGTCTGTGAGAACGGCACGCCCTGGATGGCGGTGGCCGAGGCAGGCGACAGGGTCAGGCTCGGGTTCTGCACGGTGCCGCTGTAGTTCTTGTCCACCGTGGCGGTGGTGGCATCGGTGGCACGCACCGTGAACGTGTAGGCGCCGCGTTGGGTGGGCGTTCCGCTGAGGACGCCCCCGGACAGTGTGATGCCCGGCGGCAGCACGCCACCCACCACTGCGTAGCTGTAGGGTGCTGTGCCGCCGCTGGCGCTCAGGGCCTGGCTGAAGGGCGCGCCGGCGGTCAGCGTCGGCAGCGTGGCCGGGGCGACGACGATCGACGAGTTGGCCGGGGTGATGGTGATGTTGACCCGCACCGTGCCGCCGTTGCCGTTGGCCTCGCCAGCGGTGAACTCGAACACATCGGAGGGGCTGCTGCTGCCATCGTGTCCGTAGTCGAGGAACCACTGGTTACCCACGCTGCGCGTGTTGGCGGTGCCGTGCTGGGGCAGGGCGGGGCCGTCCACCACGCCATCAGCGAAGTTGAGCGGAGAGTCGCTGCAGGCGGTAATGTTCAGCGTCACCGAGCCGCCACTGGCCACGGTGGCGAACTGCTCCGGACACAGCGGCGAGGTGTGCGCGGCCGATGCGGCGCCGGGCCAGCACAGCGCCACGCACAACAGGAACATCGACACTGCGACCCAGCGCGCCGAACGCACGCGGTCCATGAAGTACGCCATGACCTTTCCCCCTTGGAAAGATTCCACCTGATGCAGAACACCATCGAGGTGCGCGTCCTTGTGCTGGCTGCCCCGGGTGCATCGCGCACCCGTCGTTCCCTGACGTCGCCAGCGGCAGGCAGTCCACGCCTCCCCCCTTTGGCGGCATTGGAGCAGAGTCGGCGCGCGGAAGGAAGTGCCATCGCGACGGGACTTGTGAACAGCCTGAATGACGTCCAGAGTAGGCGCGCGCCACTCCGGCGCCGCCGCTCAGCATCCAAGGAGGATCAGATGAGCGAGTTCTATATCGGCCAGATCATGATGGCCGGCTTCAGTTTCGCACCGAAGTACTGGGCGCAATGCAACGGACAGATCATGCCCATTGCGCAGAATACGGCGCTGTTTTCCCTGCTTGGTACCCAATATGGCGGCAACGGCATACAGACGTTCGCGCTGCCGGACCTGCGCGGCCGGGTCCCCGTGGCGGGCGGTGGCTCCGCCGACCCCGCCTGGCTCCCCCCGCAGGTGCCCTACGGCGGTCAGGACGGCAACGAAGCCGTCACCCTGCTTCCCGACCAGTTGCCGGCGCATGGCCACCAGGTCANNGGCGTGACCACGGNGGGTGACAATCGCAATCCCAGCAGCCGCACGTTCGCCAGCACCAATGGCGGGGTGAAGTTCTACGCACCGCAGGGTAGCGCGGAGGTCGAGCAGGCCGCGACCTCGGTGGCCACCGCCGGCAGCAGCGCGGCGCACCCCAACATGCAGCCCTACACCACGTTGAACTTCTGCATCGCGCTTTCCGGTATCTATCCGTCGCGCAACTGACATACCCCGGTTGGCGTTGGACCGTTCACCTACAAGGAGCAGTATCGAATGAGTGATCCGTATATCGGTGAGATACGCATGTTCGGGTTCGGACGGGTGCCGCAGGGATGGCTGGCCTGCGACGGATCCGTGATCTCCATCAGTAACTATGAACCCCTGTTCGTGCTGCTGGGCACTACCTACGGTGGCAACGGCACCAGCACGTTCGGTGTGCCTGACCTGCGCGGTTCGGTACCGATTCACCAAGGGGCCGGGCTGGGATTGACTCCGCACGTCCTGGGTCAGCGCGGCGGCACGGAGACCGTGACGCTGTCCGTCGCGCAGATGCCGCAACATACCCANGCACTGAAGGTCACCGGCGTGGCCGCCACGCTCGATACGCCCGGGCCGACCACGATGCCTGCGGCAGTCAGCGGTGAAAACTTCTACGTCAGCGATGTGGGCACCGGCGCCACGGCCGTGGCGATGGAGCCGACCGCCGTGTCCTACGCGGGCGGCAGCCAGCCGCATGAAAACTGCATGCCCACCCTGACCGTTCAGTACTGCATCGCCTGGCAGGGCATCTTTCCACAGCAGGCCTGATTGCCCCCTACGCAGAGAGACGATCATGACGACACCCTTCGTTGGTGAGATCCAGATGTTCGGCTTCAACTACAACCCCCAGGGATGGGCGTTCTGCAACGGCGCGATCGTGCCCATTTCGCAGAACTCGGTCCTGTTTGCGCTGCTGGGGGTGACCTATGGCGGCAATGGAACAACCCACTTCCAGCTTCCCAACCTGGTCGCGCGGGCCGCCTGCTCGCAGGGCCAGGGCCCTGCACTGACCGCGCGCCAGCTGGGCGACACCTTCGGTGCAGCGGAGGTGACGCTGGTGCCACCGCAGATTCCGGTGCATTCCCATGGCCTGACCGCTTTCCAGCAGTCCGATGCAAACAAGCGCAGTGGCGCACCGAGCGTGGGGGGCGGATTGTCGCAGCCCGGATCGAACGCGGTAAAACCGTTCAGCACCAGTCCGCCCACAACCCCGATGGCGCCGGACATGCTCGCGCCCACGGTGGGCACCACCCAGCCCCACAGCAACCAGCAGCCGTACCTGGCGGTGAACTTCTGCATTGCCCTGCAGGGCGTCTTTCCCGACTTCTCCTGATGACGCTGGCGGACTTGACTCCGTTTCCGCCGGCGCAGCACGCTGCGCTGGCGGTTGATGCGGATCGGCGTTGGCACTGCCGCAGCCTGGGCAGTGCTGATCTGCCGTGGTTGCTGGCGCTGTACGCCAGCACCCGGGAGCAGGAGCTGCTGGCGGTGCCCTGGCCAGCACCGCTCAAGCAGCAGTTTCTGGCGCAGCAGTTCGCTGCCCAGCACCAGCACTATCTGGGGCATTACCCGGCCGCGCACTACCTTGCGATTGAATGCGAGGGTCAGCCGGTCGGCCGCTGCTACCTTGACGACACCGGCGAGGCGTGTGATCGGCTGGTGGATATCAGCCTGTTTCCGCCGTGGCGCGGTCACGGCATCGGCAGTGCGTTGATCCAGGACCTGCAGAAGGGCGCCGCCGCGCGCGGGCGTGGCCTGGCACTGCATGTCATGGCCCACAACCTGGCCGCCCAGCGGCTGTATGCCCGGCTGGGCTTCATCGCGCAGGGTGCGTCGGCGGACGACCTGTATCTGCCGATGTGCTGGTACCCGGCGGCGGACCGGCCCGCAGCGTTTAGTTGAACACCGCCTGGTAGAGGAAGCCGGCGCGTTCCTGCGCCACAGGCACCAGGAAAATACCCAGTTCGCCCACACGCGCGTGGCGGAGCGGGTAGATCTTCTGCGGGAACAGGATGGGGGCGCCGTTGCGGAACAGCAGCGAGAACGGCGTGCGCAGTGCACCAGGTCCGGCCTGCGGCAGCGGGCGCGCTTCGACCAGCACGAACTCCACCCGCATGCCATCGAGCTCGGCGCAGAAGGTCTCATTCACGCATCCGGCGAAGTGTTCCAGCGTCAGCACATCCATGCGTGTCCCCAGGCAGCGCGCCGCACAGGCGCGGCATTGCGCATCCTCGCCGCAAGCTGCGGCGCGCGCAAGGGGCGGTGCACCCGTGTGCGCGCGTCAGCGCATCAGCGTGATTGACGCAGGGCCAGGAACTCGCGGCGCAGGGCAGGGTCGGTCAGGAAGCGGCCGCGCATCACGCTGTTGATCATGCGCGAGCCATCGTCCTTCACCCCCCGCCAGTGCATGCAGTAGTGGTCCGCCTCCATCACCACGGCCAGCCCGTCCGGCTTCAGGCGCTGCTCCAGCAGCTGGGCGATCTGGCTCACCGCTTCTTCCTGGATCTGCGGCCGGCTCATCACCCATTCGATCAGCCGCGCGTACTTGGACAGGCCAATCAGGTTGGAGCCCGCATCGGGCAGGACACCCACCCAGACATGGCCCATGATCGGGCACAGATGGTGCGAGCACGCACTTCGCACGCGCAGCGGGCCGACGATCATCAGTTCGTTCAGGCGTTCGGCGTTGGGAAACTCGGTCACGGCCGGCGCCGGCTGGTAGCGGCCAGCAAACAGTTCGCGCACGAACATTTTGGCCAGGCGGCGGCCGGTATCACGCGTGTTGTGGTCGTTGTCCACGTCGATCACCAGCGCACGCAGCAGCGCGTCGGCGTGCAGTGCCACCTCCTGTTCAATGGCCGCCAGTTCGCCCGCGTGCAGATGCGCGGCGATGTTGTCATTGGCGTGGAACCGCCGGCCGGCCTGGTGCAGGCGCTCACGGACCTGTTCGGATACGGGCACGGAGGCTGTCGGGACGGGGTGTGCAAGTGAAGGTGCCATGGGGNGATCTCG
>JGI26053J44789_1000056_pt1 | contig 9562 bp, 7 predicted proteins | sample HigsolmetaGSP15D_FD_44789 | JGI IMG/M metagenome (IMG submission 44789) | reverse complement strand
CCGGCCAGCACCGCCCTGGCCTGCGCGGCCAGCGCGTCGGAGCCGGCCAGCGCGTGATCGTCGATGGCCGACAGCGGCCAGACCCCGCTGGCATTGCAGGCAAATCCGGCCCGCATGGCCGGCAGCTCATCGCATCCCACCACGCGCTGTTGTTGCGGGCCGGGCCAGTGGGCCTGCAGCAGCGCCTGCGCGGTGCCGGCCAATGCCGGCCCCTGCGGCCAGATCAACGCAACGCCGTCATGCAGGGCCAGGTTCCAGGTGGTGCCCTCGGTCAGCGCGCCCGCCTCGCTGACGAATACCGCATCGTCGAAGCCGGCCGCACGCGCCAGCCGGCGCTGGGCGAACAGGCCGAAAGTGCCCATATGCTTCAGGTGCGGCAGCTCGCGCTGGTAGCGCACGCTGCGCACGCGGCACGCCGCGTGCAGCGTCACCGGCGCACTCACCGCCACCAGCACGTCCACCGGCACCGGCGCCAGCGGGTCGCGGAAATCGAAGCGGCGCGCGTACACGGTGACCCGCACGGACGCATCCTCCTGCCCGGCCGCGCACAGCGCCTGGGCGATCCACGCCTGCACGGTCACGGTATCCAGCGCGGTACCGAACAGTTCCGCGGTGGCGCCGGCCAGCCGCTGCAGGTGCAGCGCCAGCCCCTGGACCCTGCCCCCGCGCACCTGCAGCGAGGTGAAATGCCCGTAGTTGACCAGCGCCGGCAGCACATCGGCCAGCTGCACCGGCAGCCCGTTGCAGGTCACCGTCATTGCAGCAGCGCCCGCGCTTGGGCCCACAGGGCGTGCAGCACCTCCGCGGCCGGCCGGGCCGGGGCCATCCACGCCGACTGGCCGGCCCATGCCTGCATGGCCTCCAGCCGGTTGTCNGCCACGGCACGCCCGCGCATCGGGGCCGTCAGCCCGCGCTGCACCGGGTAGGGCTGCGGCGGCGGTGCGGTTTCGGCAGCAGCCGCGCGCACGTAGCCGGTGGCCAGTGCACGGCCCAGCCGGCCACTGAAGGCGCGCGTGGGCCAGGTGTCTTCCGGTTCGCTGGCCGCCAGCGCGTCGCGCCAGGCCATGGGCAGCGCGGCCTCGGGCGTGCGCAGGAACGCGGTGCCCACCTGCACCGCACTGGCGCCCAGCAGCAGCGCCGCAGCCACGCCGCGACCGTCGGCGATTCCGCCGGCGGCGATCACCGGGATCTGCAGGCGGTCGGCCAGGCGCGGCAGCAGGGCGAACAGGCCGACCAGCTGCCGCTCTGCAGCGGCGGCATCGAAGGCGCCGCGATGGCCACCGGCCTCGAAGCCCTGCGCGACCACGGCGTCGGCACCGGCCTGTTCGGCCAGGCGGGCTTCGGCCAGCGTGGTGGCACAGGCGAACCAGGCAATGCCGGCCTGCCGCAGCTGATCCACCTGCGGCGGCGTCAGCACGCCCATGATCGTTGACAGCACCGCCGGGCGGGCCGCCACGACGGCGTCGAACTGGGCCTGGAAATCAGCCGGCGCGGCATCGGCAGCGGCGGGCTCGACCGCCGGCCCCCACTGCGCCAGGAAGGTGCGGGTTGCGGCCTCGGCGTGTGCGTCACGCGGCGGCGGTGGGTCGGGCACCCACAGGTTCACCTGCGCCGGCCCGCGGCTGGCGCTGCGGAACGCCTGCATCCAGTGGCCGATGTCGGCGGCCGGCGAGAGCACCGCGCCCATCGCGCCCATGCTGCCTGCCGTGGCCAGCGCGGCCGACAGCGGCACCGGAGAGGCGCCGGCCATGGGCGCCAGCAGCACCGGCAGCTGCAACGAGAAACGCCGACAGAAACTGTCGGCGCGTTCAAGGATCGCGGTGCGGCTCATGCACTGCCCCGGAGCAGTGCGGCGGCGCCTGCAGGCCGCGGCAGGAGGCGGGCCATCAGCGGAACGGCAGGCCGCGGCCGCCCATGGCCCCCATCATGCCCTTCATGCTGCGCATCATGCCCTTCATGCCNCCGCCGGCCATCTTGCTCATCATCTTTTCCATCTGCATGTACTGCTTCATGAGCTTGTTGACGTCGGCCGGGGTCACGCCGGAGCCCTTGGCGATACGCGCGCGGCGCGAGCCATTGAGCAGGTTCGGGTTGCGCCGCTCCTTCTTCGTCATCGAGCCGATGATGGCGATCATGCGCGGCACGTCCTTGCCCTGGCTGACCTGCGCCTTCAGGTGCTCGGGAATCTGGCCCAGGCCCGGCAGCTTGTCCATCAGCCCGCCGATGCCGCCCATGTTCTGCATCTGCTCGAGCTGGTCGCGCATGTCGTTGAGGTCGAACTTCTTGCCCTTGGCGACCTTCTCGGCCAGCTTCTGCGCCTTGTCCTTGTCCACCTGCTGTTCGACCTGCTCGACCAGCGAGAGCACGTCGCCCATGTCCAGGATGCGGCTGGCGATACGGTCCGGGTGGAACACATCCAGACCGTCGGGCTTTTCACTGACACCGACGAACTTGATCGGCTTGCCGGTGATGTAGCGCACGCTCAGCGCGGCGCCGCCACGGGCGTCACCGTCGGTCTTGGTCAGCACCACGCCGGTAAGCGGCAGCGCCTCGCCGAATGCCTTGGCGGTATTGGCCGCGTCCTGGCCGGTCATCGCATCGACCACGAACAGCGTTTCAGCCGGATTGACCGCCGCATGCAGCGCCTGGATCTCGGCCATCATCGCTTCGTCGATCGCCAGCCGGCCGGCGGTATCGACGATCAGCACATCCACGAACGACTTGCGCGCATCGTCGATGGCCGCGCGCACGATCGCCTCGGGCTTCTGGTCGGCACTGGACGGGAAGAACAGCACGCCCACCTGGTCGGCCAGCGTCCTGAGCTGCTCGATGGCCGCCGGACGGTAGACGTCGGCCGACACCACCATCACCTTCTTCTTGCGCTTGTCCTTCAGGTGCTTGGCCAGCTTGCCCACGGTGGTGGTCTTGCCCGCACCCTGCAGGCCGGCCATCAGGAACACCGCCGGGGCGGGCACGTTGAGGTTCAGGTCACTGGCGGCCGAGCCCATCACGGCGGTGAGCTCGTCGCGCACGACCTTGATCAGCGCCTGGCCCGGGGTCAGCGACTTGAGCACTTCCTGGCCCACCGCGCGCACCTTGATGCGCTCGACCAGCGCCTGCACCACCGGCAGCGCCACGTCGGCTTCCAGCAGGGCGATGCGCACTTCGCGGGTGGCTTCGCGGATGTTTTCCTCGGTCAGGCGGCCGCGGCCACGCAGGCGCTCGATGGTGCCGGAAAGACGCTGGGTCAGGGACTCGAACATGCGGCGCAACCTGTCTGAAAACGGGGAACAATGAGGGCCACAGTATAGCCGGTCCGCCTGCCGCACCGGGTTGCACCGGCACGCCCGCCCTGTGGCCGTCGCCAGCACCGCAGGCGTGTGCGAAACTGCAACGATGACAATCGTTCTCATCGCTGCCCTGCTCTACCTGGCTGCCGGCGCCCTGCTGGTCCACGCCCTCGGCCGCGAGGACACGGCACGCTCGGCGCACTGGCTGTGGCCGGCGGTCCCGGCGATGGTGCTGCACGGCAGCTACCACGTGCTGGTGGCCCTGCGTACGAGCGGTGGGCCGGACATGCACTTCTTCGCCGCGCTGTCGCTGGTCAGCCTCGGCATGGCCTGGCTGACCTCGCTGGTGGGCGCGCGCGGGCGCATGGCGGCCTTGGGCGTGGTGGTGTTTCCGCTGGCGGCCGGGCTGCTGCTGGCCTACCACGGCTATGGCCATGAACCGAGCAGGGTGCTCGGCTGGCGCTTGGCCAGCCATGCCTGGCTGGCACTGCTGGCCTATGCCACGTTGAGCATCGCCGCACTGCTGGCGATCATGCTGTGGCTGCAGGAGCGCGCCCTGCGCCGGCGCCAGTTCGCCCCCTGGCTGCGGGCCCTGCCGCCGCTGGCCGATCTGGAAGCGCTGCTGTTCCGGGTGATCGCGGTGGGCTTTGCCCTGCTCACGCTGACCCTGGTCACCGGAGTGCTGTTCGTGGATGACCTGCTGGCGCAGAAGCTGGTGCACAAGACCGTGCTCAGCGTGCTGTCGTGGGTGGTGTTCGGCGTACTGCTGATCGGCCGGCGCCGCTACGGCTGGCGCGGGCGCAAGGCCGTGCACTGGACCCTGAGCGCGATGGTGCTGCTGGGCCTGGCCTTCTTCGGCAGCCAGTTCGTGATCGAACTGGTGTTCGGCCGGCGCTGACCGCACCGGCGCGGCGGCTGCTTACTGCGCGGCCGCTTCCAGTGCCTCGGACAGGCGCTCCACCGCCACCACCTCCATGCCCTTGACCACCCCGCCCTTGGGCGCATTGGCCTTGGGCACGATGGCNCGCTTGAAGCCATGCGTGGCCGCCTCGCGCAGGCGGTCCTCGCCATTGGGAACCGGGCGGATCTCGCCGGACAGCCCGACTTCCCCGAACGCGATGGTCTTCTCCGCCAGCGGCCGGTCCTGCAGGGAGGACAGCACCGCCAGCAGCACCGGCAGGTCCGCGGCGGTTTCCTGCACGCGGATGCCACCGACCACGTTGACGAACACGTCCTGGTCGCCGACCAGGATGCCGCCATGCCGGTGCAGGACCGCCAGCAGCATGGCCAGGCGGTTCTGCTCCAGCCCCACCGCCACCCGGCGCGGGTTGGACAGCGGCGAGGCATCCACCAGCGCCTGCACCTCCACCAGCAGCGGGCGGGTGCCTTCGCGGGTGACCATCACGCAGCTGCCGGGCTGCCGCGTGCTGCCCCCGGACAGGAAGATCGCCGAGGGATTGGAGACTTCCTTCAGCCCCTTGTCGCCCATGGCGAACACGCCCAGTTCGTTGACCGCGCCGAAGCGGTTCTTGAACGCCCGCAGCAGGCGGAAGCGGCTGCCACTTTCGCCTTCGAAGTACAGCACCGCGTCCACCATGTGCTCGAGCACGCGCGGGCCGGCGATGCCGCCCTCCTTGGTCACGTGGCCCACCAGGAACACGGCGGTGCCGGTCTCCTTGGCAAAACGCACCAGCCGCGCCGCGCTCTCCCGCACCTGGCTGACCGAGCCCGGTGCGGCGGTCAGGCTCTCGGTCCACAGCGTCTGCACCGAATCGGCCACGATCAGCCGCGGGCGCTCCTGCGCGGCATGCCGCAGGATGGATTCCACCCCGGTTTCGGCCAGCGCGTTCACCCCGTCCAGCGGCAGCTCCAGGCGGTGTGCGCGGCCGGCGACCTGCGCCAGCGATTCCTCGCCGGTGACGTAGAGCACCGGCAGGTCGGCCGCCATCTTCGCCACGGCCTGCAGCAGCAGGGTGGATTTGCCGATGCCCGGGTCGCCGCCGACCAGCACCACCGCCCCTTCCACCAGCCCGCCGCCCAGCACCCGGTCGAACTCGCCGATGCCGGTGCTGACCCGCACATGCTCGGTCTGCTGCACGTCCTTGAGCGCGGTGACCTTGGGCGGATCCACCTTGCCCGCCCAGCCGGCCCGGCGAGCAGCCGGCGCCTTGGCCGCCGCGGCGCTTTCCAGCACGATCTCGGACATCGAATTCCAGGCACCACATTCCCCGCACTGGCCCTGCCACTTGCTGGAATCGGCGCCGCACTCGTTGCAGACATACGCGGTGCGGGCTTTGGCCATGGGGGGAAACACCTGTAACGGGGACGGTGCTGGAGGATAGCCGAGCCCCGTCGCAGGCGCTGCGACCGGCGCACCGCGGCCGCCCTCTGCACAGCGCCCCCACCTCCCCCACTCTGTGATGAACAGCACGTTTTCATGGCACTCAGGTTCAGCCCGTCGCTGCCGTTATAGTTCGCGCGTTCTCGCGTATCGCCCGCACCCCAAGGACTTTCAATGACTGGCAGCTACAGCCAGACCCTCGTTCTGTTCTCCCTGCTGGTTGCCATCCTTGCCTCCTACACCGCCCTGGACATGGCCGGCCGCGTGAGTACGGCCAGCGGTGGCGTTGCGCGTGGCTGGCTCACGGGCGGCGCGCTGGCGATGGGCATGGGCATCTGGTCGATGCATTTCATCGGCATGCTGGCCTTCCAGCTGCCCATTCCGGTCGGCTACGACCTGGCCATCACCCTGTACTCGCTGGCGGTTTCGGTGGCCGCCTCGGCCTACGCGCTGTGGCTGGTCTCCAAGCCGGTACTGCCACGCACCCGCCTGCTGGCCGGCGGTCTGCTGATGGGCCTGGGCGTGGCCACCATGCATTACCTGGGCATGGCCGCCATGAACATGCAGCCGGGCATCGACTATCACCTGGGCTGGTTCGTCCTGTCCATCGTGGTCGCGGTGGTGGCTGGCACCGCCGCGCTGTGGATCGCCTTCCGCCTGCGTGGCGAAGGCCATCGCACCCTGCCGCTGCGGCTGGCCGCTTCGGTGGTGATGGGGCTGGCGATCGTGGGCATGCATTACACCGGCATGGCCGCCGCCCGCTTCCCGGCCGACAGCATCTGCGGCGCGGTCAGTGCCGGCGGCATCGAGCCGCGCTGGCTGGCGATCCTGGTGATCGTGACCACCATGGGGACGATCGGCATCGCGCTGGTGGCCTCGCTGTTCGACCGGCAGATGCGTGCGCGCACCGGCCTGCTGGCCGCCTCGCTGGAGCGTGCCAACGAAAAACTGGTCCAGGCCGCCCTGCACGACCCGCTGACCCAGCTGCCCAACCGCATGCTGCTGCAGGACCGGATCGAGCAGGCCATCGAGAAGGCGCAGCGGCGCCAGCACAAGGTGGCGGTGATGTTCCTGGACCTGGACGGCTTCAAGGCGGTCAACGACACCTACGGGCACCAGCTCGGTGACAAGCTGCTGGCCCAGGTCGGCCGGCGCGTGAGCGAACTGCTGCGCGGCCAGGACACCCTGGCCCGGCTGGGGGGCGATGAGTTCGTGGCGGTGCTGGCGGTGGACGCCGATGACGATGCCGCGGTGATCGCCGAACGGATCATCGCCGCCGTCGCCCTGCCGTTCCAGGTCGAAGCGGCCGAGCTGCAGGTCAGCGCCAGCCTGGGCATCGCCCTGTACCCGGCCGATGCGCGCAACGAGCGCGACCTGATGGCGCACGCCGACGCGGCGATGTACCACACCAAGCAGACCGGGCGTAACGGCTACACCTTCTTCGCCCCGTCGATGCAGATCAGCGCCAACCGCCAGCTGCGGCTGCTGCAGGATCTGCGCAAGGCCATCGGCCAGGATGAGCTGGTGCTGCATTACCAGCCCAAGTTCGTCGCCTCGGGCACGCCGGCGGTCGGGGCGGAGGCGCTGCTGCGCTGGCAGCATCCGCAGCTGGGCCTGCTGGGGCCGGATGTGTTCATTCCCATCGCCGAGCGCAGCGGCCTGATCCTGCCCATTGGCCAGTGGGTGCTGGAGCGTGCCTGCCACCAGCTGCGGCAATGGCACGACGCCGGCCAGACCGGGTGGACGATGGCGGTGAACCTCTCGCCGCTGCAGTTCTCCGCCCCGGACCTGGTGCATACCGTGCGCACCACGCTGGAGCGGCACGGCCTGCAGCCACAGTACCTCACCCTGGAGATCACCGAAACCACGGCGATGACCCACGTGGAGCAGAGCCTGGAGATTCTCAACGCGCTCAACGCGCTGGGCGTGCGCATCGCCATCGACGATTTCGGTACCGGATATTCCAGCCTGCTCTACCTCAAGCGCATGCCGGCCACCGAGCTGAAGATCGACCGCGCGTTCGTGCGTGACCTGGAAGACAACCCCGAGGATGCGGCCATCGTCTCCTCGATCGTGGCGCTGGGCCGCTCGCTGCAGCTGCAGGTCGTGGCCGAAGGGGTGGAAACCGCCGGCCAGCGTGATTTCCTCAGCAACCTCGGCTGCGACCAGCTGCAGGGCTACCACCTGGGCCGACCGATGCCGGCCGAGGAGTTCCTGGCCCGCGTCGGCTGAGCACCGCAGAGCCCTGAACGAAAAAAGCGCCGCGACCCTGCAAGGGGTCGCGGCGCTTTCGTTTGCGGCAACGTCGCAGGGACGTCAGTGCATCATGTGCACGTTCATGTTGTGCATGACCCACAGCGTGCCGGCCACGATGATGCCGATGACCACCACGGTGAAGGCCGCGGCGTTGACGTTCCAGCGGCTTTCCGAGGAACGGTCCAGGTGCAGGAAGAACACCAGGTGCACCAGCATCTGCAGCACGGCGGTGACCGCGATGGCCACGCCGTTGACGGTCCGCGAGAACTCGCCGGACATCACCATCCAGAACGGGATGACGGTGAGCACCACCGCCAGCACGAAGCCGATCAGGTACGAGGTGATGCTGCCGTGGCTCTCACCACCGGCGCTGTGGTCATGATGTGCAGGATTGTCATGTGCCATTACAGCGCTCCATTGAGGTAGACGACGGAGAACACGCCGATCCAGATCAGGTCCAGGAAGTGCCAGAACAGGCTCAGGCACGCCATGCGGGTCTTGTTGCTGGCGGTCAGGCCGTACTTGCCGATCTGGATGAACATCACCAGCAGCCACAGCAGGCCGGCACTCACGTGCAGGCCGTGGGTACCGACCAGCGCGAAGAACGCCGACAGGAACGCACTGCGGTCCGGGCCGTAGCCCTGGTGGATCAGGTGCTGGAACTCCCAGACTTCCATGCACATGAAGCCGAAGCCCAGCAGCCAGGTGACGGCCAGCCAGAAGTACATGGCGCCCATCCGGCCGCGGTGCATGAAGATCATGCCCAGGCCGAAGGTGAGCGAGGAGGTCAGCAGCAGCGCGGTTTCCCATGCCACGAAGGACAGTTCGAACAGGTCCTTCGGGCCCGGGCCGCCATCGGTGCCGCCGGACAGCACCACGTAGGTGGCGAACAGCGACGCGAAGATGAGGCAGTCGCTCATCAGGTACACCCAGAAACCGAAGACGGTATTGCCGCCGGTGTCGTGGTGCTCGTGGTCGTCATGGCCATGGGCCGCCGCGTGTGCGGCATGCCCGTGACTTACAGCGTGGGTGTGCGTGCTCATGCCTTCAGCTCCGACTTCACCAGGCCCTGGGCTTCCAGGTGCTTGCGGTGTTCGTTTTCAATGCGCTCCACTTCCGCGGCCGGGACCCAGTAGTCCACGTCCTGGTCGAAGGTGCGGTAGATGAACGTGCCGATCATGCCGACCAGGCCGACGATGGCCAGCCACCAGACGTGCCAGACCATCGCAAAACCGAACACCAGGCTGAAGGCGCCGATCACCACACCGGTACCGGTGTTGCGCGGCATGTGGATGTCGCTGTAGCGCGCCGGCTTCGGCCAGGCTTCACCACGCTGCTTGCGCTCCCAGAAATCGTCCAGCTCNGTGACCTGCGGCAGCGTGCCGAAGTTGTAGAAGGCCGGCGGCGAAGAGGTTTCCCACTCCAGCGTACGGGCATCCCACGGATCNCCGGTGAGATCGGCGGTCTTCTTGCGGTCACGGATGGACACGTAGATCTGGATGACCTGGCACAGGATGCCCGCGCCGACGATGAAGGCACCACCGGCAGCCACCAGCAGCAGCGGCTCGTAGGCCGGGTTGACCGTGCTCTGCAGACGACGGGTCATGCCCATGAAGCCCAGCACGTACATCGGCATGAAGGTCACATAGAAGCCGATGAACCAGCACCAGAAGGC
>JGI26053J44789_1000054_pt1 | contig 9724 bp, 9 predicted proteins | sample HigsolmetaGSP15D_FD_44789 | JGI IMG/M metagenome (IMG submission 44789) | reverse complement strand
ACTGTTCGGCCACTGGGCGCGCGCCAACCCGCAGGCCGGCCACCAGGGCAGCGCGAAGGTCCTGGTGGATGGCCCGCACGGCTATGTCTCCGCCAGCTGGTATCCGGACAAGGAAACCGCCTCGCGCGTACCCACCTGGAACTACGCCGCCGCCGAACTGCGCGGGCAGTTGCATCCCATCACCGGGCCGGACGCGCTTGCGCAGCTGGTGGCACGCACCAGCGACCATTTCGAGCGGCAGGTCGGCCAGGCATGGCAGTTCGAGCCCGCACGCCCGGCCCATCGCGCCCTGCTGGGTGGCATCGTGGGGTTCCGCTTCGACGTGGAACAGGTGCAACTGAAGCTCAAGCTGGGCCAGAACCACCCGCCCGCCAATCCATTGGCCGTAATCGCCGCGCTACGCGACCTGCAGCAGCCGGCGGCCGATGAACTGGCGCAGTGGATGCGCTGGCAGCACGACACCGCCGACCCCGACGGCTCCCCTTTTCCCTGCGACGAGGCAGCCGCTGCGGCGGCGCCTTGCTCTCCCTCCCACGTCACGGAAACGCGCCCATGAAAGACATTCACAAGCTGCTGCAGAACAACCGCCAGTGGGCGGACCGGATCGAGAAGGAAGACCCCGAGTTCTTCCACCAGCTGGCCAAGCAGCAGCACCCGGAATACCTGTGGATCGGCTGCTCCGACTCGCGCGTGCCGGCCAACCAGATCATCGGCATGGCNCCGGGCGAGGTGTTCGTGCACCGCAACGTGGCCAACGTGGTGGCCCATACCGACCTGAACTGCCTGAGCGTGGTGCAGTACGCGGTGGACCAGCTGAAGGTCAAGCACATCCTGATCGTCGGCCATTACGGCTGCGGCGGCGTGCATGCCTGCCTGCACAACACCCGGGTCGGCCTGGCCGACAACTGGCTGCGCCACGTGGGCGATGTGGCACAGAAGCATGCCGCCCTGCTCGATGCGCTGGACAGTGACGAGCTTCGGCACGCGCGCCTGTGCGAACTGAACGTGATCGAGCAGGTGGCCAACCTGTGCCGGTCCACGATCGTGCAGGATGCCTGGTCGCGCGGACAGAAGCTGATGGTGCATGGCTGGGTCTACAGCCTGAAGGATGGCCGCGTGCGCGAGATGGGCATCGATGTCGGCGGCCCCGACGAGCTGCAGTCCGCCTACGCCAACGCGCTGGCTTACGTTCCGCGCACCGGCAAGCGCGACTGACCCGGCCGGAGCCGCACATGCTCGCACCCCCGCTCAACCTGCAGGCCTGGATCGAGGAACACCGCCACCTGCTCAAGCCGCCGGTCGGCAACCGGATGATCGAGAACGGCGAGTTCATCATCATGGTGGTGGGCGGACCGAACTCGCGCACGGATTACCACTACGACGAAGGTCCGGAGTGGTTCTACCAGCTGGAAGGCGAGATGGTGCTGAAGGTGCAGGAAGACGGCGCGGTGCGTGACATCCCGATCCGCGCCGGCGAGATCTTCCTGCTGCCGGGCAAGGTGCCGCACTCACCGCGGCGCCCGCCCGGCGGCATCGGCCTGGTGGTGGAACGGCGGCGGCTGGCGCACGAACGCGACGGGGTGATGTGGCACTGCGAACGCTGCAACCACAAGCTGTACGAAGAGTACTTCACCCTGCAGAACATCGAGAGCGATCTGCCCAAGGTGTTCGCCCGCTACGAAGCCAGCATCGCGCTGCGCACCTGCGGACAGTGCGGGCATGTGGACCCGCTGCCGGCGCCTGCTGGCAGCTGAGCCGGCGCCCACCGGGCTGCGTTAACAGTCCCGGTGCAGGCGCTACACTGGCAGCCCCGTTGCAGCCGCTGCCTGACCATGTCCGAACTGCTCGACCGCACCCATGCCATCGCCCTGGACGCCGCCGATCCGCTGCGTGCGCTGCGCCAGGAATTCCTGATTCCCCGCCACAACGGCGCCGAGCAGACCTACTTCGTCGGCAACTCGCTCGGCCTGCAGCCGCGCGGTGCCCANGCCGCGGTGCAGGAAGTGATGAAGCAGTGGGCCGATCTGGCGGTGGAAGGCCACTTCACCGGCCCCACCCGGTGGCTGGGCTATCACCGGCTGGTCAGCGAACAGCTCGCCCGCGTGGTCGGCGCGCTGCCCAGCGAAGTNGTGGCGATGAACACGCTCAGCGTGAACCTGCACCTGATGATGGTGAGCTTCTACCGCCCCACGGCGCAGCGGCCGGTGATCGTGATGGAGGCCGGTGCGTTCCCGACCGATCGCCACGCGGTGGAGGCGCAGATCCGCTTCCATGGCTTCGACCCGGCCGACTGCCTGGTGGAAGTGCAGCCGGACGAACCCAACGGCACGATNTCCATGGCGGCCATCGAGCGGGCCATCACCACGCACGGCGCACGGCTGGCGCTGGTGCTGTGGCCGGGTGTGCAGTACCGCAGCGGCCAGGCGTTCGATCTGGACGCCATCACCCGTCTGGCACGCCAGCAGGGCGCGCGCATCGGCTTCGACCTGGCCCATTCGGTCGGCAACCTGCCGCTGCAGCTGCACGAGGTGGCACCGGATTTCGCGGTGTGGTGCCACTACAAGTACCTCAACAGCGGGCCGGGTGCGGTTGCCGGCGCGTTCGTGCACGAACGCCACCATCACGACCGCACGCTGCCGCGTTTTGCCGGCTGGTGGGGACACGAGGAAGCCACGCGCTTCCAGATGGCGCCCCAGTTCGTGCCCGCCGCCGGTGCCGAAGGCTGGCAGCTGAGCAACCCGCCGATTCTCGGGCTGGCACCGCTGCGTGCGTCGCTGGACCTGTTCGAGCGGGCCGGCATGGAGGCGCTGCGCGGCCAAATCACTGCGCCTCACCGGNATGCTGGAAGCGCTGGTGCGCGCGCGCCTGCCGCAGGTGCTGGAGGTGGTCACCCCGGCCGATCCCGCGCAGCGGGGCTGCCAGTTGTCGCTGCGCGTGGCCGGCGGCCGCGAGCGCGGCCGCGCCCTGTTCGAACACCTGCGCTCGGTGGGCGTGCTGGGCGACTGGCGCGAACCGGACGTCATCCGCATTTCGCCCACGCCGCTGTACAACCGCTACCTGGACCTGCACCACTTCGTTGATGAAGTGGATGCATGGGCCGGCCCGTAAGCCGATCACGGAACCGATCTTGAGCGCATCCGCTTCCCCTTCGCTGAGCATCATCGGTGCCGGCTTGGCCGGCTCGCTGCTGGCCATCCTGCTGTCCCGCCAGGGCTGGAACATCACCGTCTACGAACGCCGCGGCGACCCGCGGGTGAGCGACTACGAAAGTGGCCGCTCGATCAACCTGGCGCTGGCCGAGCGCGGGCGCAACGCGCTGCGCCAGGCCGGGGCCGGCGTGGAGGCGGCGGTGATGGCCCGCGCGGTGATGATGCGCGGCCGCATGGTGCACCCGCGCCACGGCGCGCCGCAGCTGCAGCGCTATGGCCGCGACGACAGCGAGGTGATCTGGTCGATCCACCGCCGCGAGCTCAACGTGACCCTGCTGGAACTGGCCGAACAGGCCGGCGCCACGGTGCACTTCCACCGGCGCCTGCACACGGTGGACTTCGACAGCGGCCAGGCGCGCTTCATCGACGACCGCACCGACACGCCGCACGATCTGCGCATCGGCCCGCTGGTGGGCGCCGACGGTGCCGGCTCGGCGCTGCGCGCGCTGATGAACCGGCGTGCCCCGCTCGGTGAGCGCACCGAGTTCCTGGACCACTCCTACAAGGAGCTGGAGATTCCGCCGGGTGAAGGCGGTACGTTCCGCATTGAAGCCAATGCCCTGCATGTGTGGCCACGCGGGCGCTTCATGTGCATCGCCCTGCCCAACCACGANGGCACGTTCACGGTGACGCTGTTCCTGCCCAACCAGGGCGACCCGGGCTTCTCCACCGTCACCGATGGCGAACAGGCGCACGCCCTGTTCGCCCGCGAGTTCCCCGATGCGCTGGCGCTGATTCCCGACCTGCAGCAGGACTGGGACGCCCACCCACCCGGCCTGCTGGGCACGCTCTACCTGGAACGCTGGCGGCAGGGCGGACAGGCGGTGCTGCTGGGCGATGCCGCGCACGCGATGGTGCCGTTCCACGGCCAGGGCATGAACTGCGCCTTCGAAGACTGCGTGGCCCTGGCCCGCCATCTGCAGCAGACACCGGACCTGGCGCGCGCCTTCGCTGCATTCGAAGCCGAACGCGCTCCCAACGCCTGGGCCATCCAGCAGATGGCGCTGGAAAACTATCTGGAAATGCGCGACCAGGTGGCCGACCCCGGCTTCCTGCTGCAGCGCGAGCTGGAGCAGGCGCTGCAGCAGCGCTGGCCGACCCGCTTCGTGCCGCACTACACGATGGTCACGTTTCTCCACACCCCCTACGCGCTGGCCCTGGAGCGCACCCGCATCCAGCGGCGCATCCTGCAGCAGGCCACCGCCGGCCAGACCGACCTGCAGCGGATCGACTGGGACGCCCTGGCGCTGGAGGTCCATGCCAAGCTGCCCGTACTTGAAGGAGCCCATTGATGGCCGACAGCTTTCTGTTCTACGACCTGGAAACCTTCGGCCAGGATCCCCGCCGCACCCGTATCGCCCAGTTCGCCGCCATCCGCACCGATAGCGCGCTCAACCCCATCGACACGCCGGTCAGCTTCCACGTCCGCCCGGCCGATGACCTGCTGCCCTCGCCGGTCGCCACGCTGATCACCGGCATCACGCCCCAGCATGCGCTGGCCCACGGCGTCAGCGAGGCGGAGGCGTTCGCGCGCATCCAGGAGCTGATGGGGCAGCCGGGAACCTGTTCGCTGGGCTACAACACCCTGCGCTTCGACGACGAATTCATCCGCCACGGCCTGTTCCGCAATTTCCATGACCCGTACGAGCGGGAATGGCGCAACGGCAACTCGCGCTGGGATCTGCTGGACATGCTGCGGCTGATGCATGCCCTGCGACCGGAGGGGATCGTATGGCCGGCACGCGAGGACGGCGCCACCTCGTTCAAGCTGGAACACCTGGCCACCGCCAACGGCGTGCGCGTGGGCGATGCGCACGAAGCGCTGTCCGATGTGCATGCCACCATCAGCATGGCCCGTCTGTTCCGCCAGGCGCAGCCGCGCCTGTGGGACTACGCGCTGCGCCTGCGCGACAAGCGCTTCGTGGCCAGCCTGCTCGATGTCACCGCGTTCGCCCCTGTGCTGCACGTGTCCATGCGCTACCCGGCCAGCCGGTTGTGCGCGGCACCGGTGCTGCCCCTGGCCATGCACCCGCACATCAACAACCGGGTGATCGTGTTCGATCTGGAAGGCGACATTGATGACCTGCTGAGCCTGCCGCCGGAGGAAATCCATCGCCGCCTGTACCTGCGGGCCAGCGAACTGCCTGAAGGCAGCGCGCGGGTGCCGCTGAAGGAAGTCACCCTGAACAAGGTGCCGGCGCTGGTGGCCTGGAACCACCTGCGCGGCGAGGACCACCAGCGGCTCGGGCTGGACGTGCCGGCGATCGAGGCCAAGGTGGCGCTGCTGCGCGCGCATGCGCCGCAGCTGGCCGAGATCGCCCGGCGTGTGTATGCCAAAGCGCCGGAGCGCGCACCCGGTGACGTGGACGCTTCGCTGTACGACGGCTTCCTCAGCGCCGGTGACAAACCGCTGCTGGCGCAGGTGCGCACGCGCGCGCCGGCGCAGTTGGCCGAGCTGGAAGGCAGGTTCAACGATCCGCGGCTGCCGGAACTGCTGTTCCGCTACCGCGCGCGCAATTACCCCGACAGCCTGACCGCCGAGGAACGCGAACGCTGGCGCACCTACCGCCGCGAGCGGCTGCTCGGCGATACCGGCTTGGGCGAGTTCACCCTGGCACAGTACCAGCAGCAGCTGGAAACACTGGCCGCCGAACCCTCCGACGACGCCCGCCGCCCTGCCCTGCTGCAGGCGCTGCGCGAGTGGAGCCTTCAGTTGCAGGAGACCCTGTGAGCGCCTATTTTTCCGCCGCCAGCTTCGCCTTCCTGCGCAGCCTGGCCACCCACAACGACAAAGCCTGGTTCAACGAACACCGTGCGCAGTACGAAGAACACGTGCGGCAGCCGTTCCTGCGCCTGATCGGTGACCTGCAGCCGGCGCTGGCTGAGGTCAGCCTGAAGTTCCGCGCCGACACGCGCGGCGTCGGCGGCTCACTGTTCCGCATCCACCGCGATGCACGCTTCTCGCACGACAAGTCCCCCTACAAGACCTGGCAGGGCGCGCGGTTGTTCCATGAGCGCCGGCGCGAAGTGCCCGCGCCCTCGTTCTATATCCATCTGCAGCCCGGGGCCAGTTTCGTCGGCGCAGGGCTGTGGCACCCGGAGCCGGACACGCAGCGGCGCATCCGCCATTTCATCCTGGACAACCCGGGCAGCTGGAAGGCCGCCGCGCATGCACCGGCACTGCGCCGGCGCTTCGAGCTGGACCAGAGCGAGAAGCTGGTGCGCCCACCGCGCGGTTTCCCGGCCGATTTCGAGTTCATCGAGGACCTCAAGCACCGCAACTGGGTGCTGTGGCGCTCCGTGGACGATGCCACCATGACCGGCCCGCGCCTGCTGTCCACGGTGTCCAAGGACCTGGCCGCACTCGGCCCGTTCGTGGATTACCTGTGCGCGGCGCTGGACCTGGAGTTCTGACGGCCGTGGCGCTGCCCCTGCCGCAGCAGCGGCGCACGCTGGGCCGTACCGGCCTGCAGGTGTCGCCGGTCGGACTGGGCTGTTCGGGCTTCTGGGGACACCGGCGGATGCCCGAGGCCGACGCCGCGCGGGTGGTGGAACAGGCACTGGAGCACGGGGTGAACCTGCTCGATACCGGCCACAACTACGCCGGCTTCCACGCCGAGCCGCGGCTGGGCCGCATCCTGGCGCCGCTGCTCAAGCGGTTCGCCCGCCAGGACCTGGTGATCTCCAGCAAGGGCGGCACCCTCAGTGGCCAGGCCGGTCTGGGCGGCGGCGAGCAGCGTGATTTCTCGCCGGCCGCCATCACCGCCAGCTGCGAGGCCTCGCTGCGCAACCTGCGGCTGGACCATCTGGATGTGTACCAGCTGCATGGCATCGGCGAACAGCAGATCACCGACGCGCTGCTCGACGCGCTGCAGCGCCTGCGTCAACGCGGCCTGTTCCGTTACCTGGGCATCAACACGCACTCGGCCGGCACCCTGCGCTGGCTGCAGGCCCATCCGCAGGTCTTCGATGTGGTGCTGCTGGACTACAACGCCCTGCAGCAGGACCGCGCCGCGCCGGTGGCCGCGCTGCATGCGGCGGGCATGGGCGTTCTGGCCGGCACGGTGCTGGCGCAGGGCCATCTGCTGCCGCGCCGCCTGCATCGCCCCGGGCTGGCCGATGCCTGGTACCTGGCCCGCGCCTTGCTGAAGCCGAGCAGCCGCCAGCTGATGCGCAGCGCCGCGCGGATGCGCGCCACGGTGGCCGGCATCACCTCGCAGCGGCCGGCGCAGACCGCGTTGTCCTATGTGCTGCAGGACCCGGCAGTGGCCGCCGGCATCATCGGCACCACGCGGGTGGCGAGCCTGCTGGAACTGCTGGCAACCGAGCCAGACCGGTTGAGCGGGCCTGAACGCGCACGCCTGCAGGCCGCCTTCGGCGATGGCCGCGGCTCGCCCAGCCAATGAGCCGCGCCGGTCTTTCACCTGCGCTGCGCTGCCGCTGCGGCACGCTGGCCCCCTGTTTACTCCCGTCTGCCCGCCCATGAAAAAACTCATTGCCGTTGCCGTGCTGGTGCTGCTGATCGTCCTGGGGGGGTGGTTCGGCGGCCCCTACCTGACCGTGCGCGGCCTGTCCCAGGCGCTGGAACAGCGCGACACTGCGCAGCTGCAGCGCTACGTGGATTTCCCCCGGGTGCGTGCCAGCCTGCGGGTGCAGCTGAACGACTACCTGGTGCGGCAGGCCGGGCCGGAACTGGCCAGCAGCCCGTTCGGCAGCCTGCTGTATGGCCTGGGCGACCAGCTCGGCGGTGCCGCCGTGGACGCGCTGGTGACCCCGGCAGGGATCGGCGCCGTACTGGAAGGGCATGTGCTGTGGAACCGCGGGCGCAACCAGCTGCAGGGCCCGGACACCGGCTATGCGGTGCAACCGGCGCAACCGCTGCGGCAGGCACAGCACCGGTTCGAGCGGCTGGACCGCTTCGTGGTGGAGGTGCCGCGCGACGGCGGCCAGCCCCCGCTGCAGGTGGTGCTGGAACCGCAGGGCCTGCGCTGGAAAGTGGTGGAGCTGCGCCAGGTGTTCGCACCGCTGCCGCGCTGAGCAGCGCGGCGCGGCGTTTCAGCCTTCGTTGGCGACCCCATGCGGGACATGACCGGCGGCCACGTGTTCGCGTGCGCTGTCGATGTTGTGCTGCGAATCGTCGAAGAAGATGTCGGCCCCGAACGCCTGCAGGAACGGGCCCTTGTGGCGGCCGCCGAGGAACAGCGCCTCGTCCAGGCGCACGCCCCACTCACGCAGGGTGCGGATGACCCGTTCGTGCGCCGGCGCCGAGCGCGCGGTGACCAGCGCGGTCCGGATGGGCGCATCCTCGCCGGGCGGGAAGACCTCCTGCAGGGTATGCAGAGCGGACAGGAACCCGCGGAACGGGCCGCCACTGAGCGGCTCACGCGCGCGCTCGCGCTCGTGCCGGCCAAACGCTTCCACGCCCTGCTCGCGGGAGATGCGCTCGCTCTCATCGCCGAAGATCACCGCATCGCCATCGAAGGCGATGCGCAGCTGGCCGGCATCACGGTCGCTGGCCACCACCTGGTCCACCGCGGCGGCAGCGGTTTCGCCGGGCGGCTTGGGCAGGATGGTTGCCGCGGCGATGCCATGGCGCAGCGCGCTGCGCACGGATTCGGGGTTGGCCGACAGGAACAGATCGGTACCGAAGGGCTTCACGTACGGCCAGGTCGGTTCGCCGGCGGTGAAGGTGGCGCGGATGATGCCCAGGCCGTAGTGCTGGATCGAATTGAAGATGCGCAGGCCGGTATCGGCCGAATTGCGCGACAGCAGGATCACCTCCACCCGCGGGTTTTCCGGACCGGCGCCCTGGTTCAGCGCCAGCAGCTTGCGCACCACCGGAAACGCTACCCCCGGTCCCAGCACATCATCCTCGTGCTGGCGCTGGAAATCGGCGTAGGCGGCCACGCCTTCGCGCTCGAACAGCGCGTGGCTTTCTTCCAGATCGAACAGCGCGCGTGAGGTCACCGCGACGGTCAGAAGACGGGGGGAGTTGTCACCCATGGCGGGTCCTTGGTCAGCGGCGGGCCATTGTCGCTCAGAACACGAACTGTTCGCTGAGGATGCGGTCTTCCAGGTTGTGTTCGGGGTCGAACAACAGGGTCACCTGGCGCTCGCGCGATTCGCGGATGGTCACTTCCACCACGTCACGGATCTCGTGCGAGTCGGCGGTGACGCTCACCGGACGCTTGTACGGATCCAGCACGCGGAAGCGCACCTCGGTGTCGGCCTTGAGGATGGCACCGCGCCAACGGCGCGGCCGGTACGGGGCCAGCGGCGTCAGTGCGATGGTGCTGGAGCCCAGCGGCAGCACCGGACCGTGCGCGGAATAATTGTAGGCGGTGCTGCCGGCCGGGGTGGCCACCAGCACGCCATCGCCGATCAGCTCGGCCACGCGTTCCTGGCCGTTCAGATCGATGCCCACATGGGCGGCCTGCCGGGTCTGCCGCAGCAGCGACACATCGTTGTAGGCCAGCGAGCCGGTGCGGNCGCCGGATTCGGTCAGCGATGTGTCG
>JGI26053J44789_1000046_pt1 | contig 9883 bp, 8 predicted proteins | sample HigsolmetaGSP15D_FD_44789 | JGI IMG/M metagenome (IMG submission 44789) | reverse complement strand
GTTACGTCTGCTTTGTTGATGTTATCTACTTCGTCGATCACAGTCTGGAATGTACCGTTAGCCAGTTCTTCCAGGTTAGACACCGCCAATTTGTGACGAAGCAATGATTTAGGTGACATGATGATCATTGGTTTACGGATCGGGCGGATTGCCTGACGACGTAACGCGTGGAAGATCTGTGCAGGTGTAGTTGGAGTCATCACTTGCATATTGTCTTCAGCACATAGCTGCAAGAAACGTTCCAGACGTGCAGATGAATGCTCAGGACCTTGGCCTTCGAAGCCGTGTGGCAGAAGCATAGTCAGACCACATACACGTTCCCATTTGGTTTCACCAGATGAGATGAACTGGTCGATCACCACCTGTGCACAGTTTGCAAAGTCACCGAACTGAGCTTCCCAGATGATCAGGCTCTTAGGAAGAGTAGTCGCGTAACCGTATTCAAATGCCAGTACTGCCATTTCAGACAATAAAGAGTCATAGATCGCAACACGCGGTTGGTTCTCTTTAATATGGCAAAGTGGAATATAAGTTGAGCCATCTACCTGGTTATGCAGTTTTGCATGACGGTGTGAGAATGTACCACGACCCACGTCTTCACCAGTTAAACGACCAGATAACCATCATCTAGCAGTGATGCATAGGCTAGAGTTTCAGCAGCACCCCAGTTCAGCGGCATTTCACCAGTTTGCATTTTCAGACGGTCGTCAATTACTTTAGATACCTGACGCTGCATCACGAAGCCTTCTGGAAGCTCACGCATTTTGCGGCCAAGCTCTTTAAGACGTTCTAGATCGCAAGTAGTATCCCACTCGTCTGTGTATTCATGACCCAGGTACGGTGTCCAGTCTACAAACATTTTTTTGTTCGGTTCTAGAACCAGTGCATTGGCAACATGTTTACCTGCTTCAAGATCAGAACGGTATTGTTCAACCATTTGATCTGCAGTAGCACGATCAAGTACACCTTCTTGAACCAGTTTGTCAGCATAAAGCGTACGAGTTGTCGCTTTTTTGTTGATCACTGGTACATCATTGGCTGAGTTGCAGCTGGCTCGTCCGCTTCGTTATGACCACGACGACGGTAACAGAACATATCGATCACGACGTCTTTACGGAAAGTATGACGGAAGTCATGTGCAAGCTGAGCAACAAATAATACAGCTTCCGGATCATCACCATTTACATGGAAGATCGGTGCCTGGATCATTTTCGCGATATCAGTACAGTATTCTGTAGAACGCGCATCACGTGGATCAGATGTGGTGAAACCAACCTGGTTGTTCACTACGATATGAACTGTACCACCTACTGTGTAACCACGAGTCTGTGACATCTGGAAGGTTTCTTGGTTTACGCCCTGACCTGCAAATGCAGCATCACCGTGAACAATCACTGGTAACACGTCATCACCGCCAATGTCTTTACGACGGACTTGACGTGCACGTACAGAACCTTCAACTACAGGTCCAACGATTTCAAGGTGAGATGGGTTAAACGCCAATGCCAAGTGAACTTCACCACCTGGAGTCATTACGTTAGAAGAGAAACCTTGGTGATACTTAACGTCACCAGAACCTTTCTTGTGTAGTGATTTGCCTTCGAACTCACCGAACAGGTCAGCCGGGTTTTTACCCATGATGTTAACCAGAAGGTTCAGACGACCACGGTGTGGCATACCGATTACGACTTCTTTACAGCCTACAGAACCGGCACGCTGGATCAATTCATTCACCATAGGAATGAAAGACTCACCACCTTCAACACCAAAACGTTTTGCACCNACGAATTTATTACCGAGGTATTTTTCCAGACCTTCAGCCGCAGTTAAACGTTCAAGAACATGTTTTTTCTGATCAGCACTCAGGCCATATTGACCACGTGCGCTTTCAAGACGTTGCTGGATCCAGCGTTTTTCTTTGGTATCCACGATGTGCATGTATTCAGCACCGATAGAGCTACAGTAAGTCGCTTCCATCGCTTGGACCATTTCGCCCAAAGTCGCTGCTTCCTTACCAATCGCAAGGTTACCGGTATTGAATATAGTGTCTAGATCAGACTGAGTTAAACCGTGCGCAGAAAGATCAAGATCTGGCACAACTTCACGTTTAGCCAGACCTAATGGATCCAATTTTGCTTTTTGGTGGCCACGGTTACGGTACGCAGCAATCAGCTGTAAAACGCCAATTTGACGACGTTCATGCTCTGAACTTACTGTCGATTGGATAACAGGCTGAATACGGCTTGAATTGCGACCTAAAAGTAGGAATTGCTCACGTACATTNCTGTGTGGTTGATCACCTTTTGGGAATTTATCGAAGTACGCTCTCCAGTCAGCACCCACTGAGTCTGGAGCAGTGAGGTACTGCTCATAAAGTTCTTCAATATACGCTGCACTATCAGCGGAAAGTTCAGTGTCAAGACGCAGAGCGTCAGCAACTTCTTGCATTTGTGGACCCATTTCCTATTGCAAAAACATTTTCAGGATGCTTTTTAAGCAAAACCCAGGATTAGTAATGTCAAATTGATAATTCAACATTAGTCCCCCATAAGGCATAAGCCATGAGGCGTTATCACCACACCAAGAAAATTCTTGATATGTTTAATGAACAATAACGCCCCTCAGCGGCATCATCACTCATTGAATACCCGATCGTGACCGAGCAATTTTTTGCAAATCGACTTAGAAAAAACAAAGATTTAAACTATATTTTTTCTAAAGCGACTTTGACTTACATTTATATACCAGTCTCNACTTNTTCCGTGTTTAAAAAATGTACATCGGCCCACACATTTTTTAAATATAGTCTTGTGCTAAATGCTATCACGATCTCGACTAATCAATTGATTTTTTTGACGAGGAACGCATGTTTTTTAGTCAAATACTTCCGTCAGAAATTACTCTAACATAGGGAGCTTTAAATGAAAAACACATTCAGCGTAGACTAAAGTCCTACATCTTTTTGATAAACAAAAAGAGAGTAAATCTTCCAATCCACTCCCTTTGCAACTTTGCGTTATATAATAACATTATTGAAAACCTTTTTCAGTCCAGAATTACATCTAAAAATCATAAATACCTCAAACAACATCATAATAGTGCATAAATCCGACCAAAATGTTCTGCAATGATTCATCACCCGATTTGATCATATGAGATACAGCACCAATAACAGCAGTTTTCACGACCACTGTTCGTTTATGGAGCCCTATAAAGCAAAAAGCACACCAAGTGGTGTGCTTTTTGAAAAACTGTTTATTGCAGTCTAAATTAGCCAGCCATATCTAGAAGCATGTTACGGATGTGACCGATTGCTTTAGTAGGGTTCAAGCCTTTAGGACATACAGATACACAGTTCATGATACCTTTACAACGGAACAGAGAGAACGGATCGTCAAGACGAGCCAGACGCTCTTGAGTACCTGTATCACGCGAATCGATGATGAAACGGTATGCATTCAATAATGCTGAAGGACCCAAGAACTTGTCTGGGTTCCACCAGAATGATGGGCATGAAGTTGAACAACATGCACAAAGAATACATTCATACAGACCATTCAAGTGTTCACGTTCTTCAGGAGACTGCAGACGCTCTTTAGGAGGTGCAGGCTGGTTGTTGATCAAGAACGGATGAATCTTGTTGTACTGGTCGTAGAACTGGTTCATGTCAACTACAAGGTCTTTGATTACTGGAAGACCAGGTAGTGGACGAATCGTGATTTCATTTGGTAAATCGTTCAGGTTCCAAAGACACGCCAAACCGTTTTTACCATTAATGTTCACACCATCAGAACCACAGATCCCTTCACGGCATGAACGACGGAATGTCAAAGATTCGTCCTGTACTTTTAATGCAAGAAGCGCATCAAGCAACATACGGTGCTTATCAGTCAGTTCAAGCTTAAAAGTTTGCATNTACGGTGCTTTATCCTTATCAGGATCGTAGCGGTAGATATGAAATGTACGAGTACCTCTACTCATCTTTAATCTCCTGATTAGAATGTACGTGGTTTCGGTGGAATTGCATCAACCGAAAGTGGTTTGTAACGCACTGGCTTGTACTCAAGACGGTTATCAGCAGAGAACCACAAGGTGTGTTTCATCCACTCGTCGTCACGACGGCCATATGGATACTCTGGGTGATCTGGTGGTAATTCGAAATCTACCACAGTGTGAGCACCACGACATTCTTTACGTGCAGCAGCTGAAATCAAGGTCGCTTTAGCAACTTCATACAGGTTTTCAACTTCTAGAGCTTCAATACGTGCAGTNTTGAATACTTTAGATTTGTCTTTCAAGTGAATGTTGCGAACACGCGGCTCAATTGCAAGAATTTGTTTTACACCTTCTTCAAGCAGCGCAGTTGTACGGAATACACCCGCGTGGTCTTGAACGATGTCACGGATTGCATCAGCAACTTCTTGAGCATTCTCACCAGTTGTTGATTCATCCAGCTTACGAACACGCTTAATTGTGTTTTCAAGCACAGTTGTAGGAAGCGGTTCATACTCATCACCGTGGTGTTTAGTCACGTAGTCGATGATGTGCTGGCCAGCAGCCTTACCAAATACAACCAAATCAAGCAGTGAGTTTGTACCTAAACGGTTTGCACCGTGTACAGATACACATGAACATTCACCGATCGCATAGAAGCCTTTCACTGGTTTCGTGAAGTTGCGACCTTCTTGGTTAGTAGAATAGGTATCAGTATTCTTGTCGTAGTTCGTTACTAGAGCTTCAGATTCTGGAGACTCAGGAACAACTACCTGACCATGAATATTTGTAGGAATACCACCCATTTGGTAATGGATTGTAGGTACTACAGGAATTGGCTCTTTAGTAATGTCAACGTTCGCGAATTTCTTACCAATCTCGAATACAGATGGCAGACGTTTCATGATGGTGTCAGCACCCAAGTGAGTCATATCAAGAAGGATATAATCACCTTTAGGACCACAACCACGACCTTCTTTGATTTCCTGGTCCATAGAACGTGATACGAAGTCACGAGGAGCCAAGTCTTTCAGAGTCGGTGCATAACGTTCCATGAACGGTTCGCCGTCTTTNTTACGAAGGATTGCACCTTCACCACGACAACCTTCAGTCAACAGTACGCCTGCGCCCGCAACACCTGTAGGGTGGAATTGCCAGAATTCCATATCTTGTAATGGAATACCTGCACGAGCTGCCATACCAAGACCGTCACCAGTGTTGATATATGCGTTAGTAGATGCACGGTAAACACGACCAGCACCACCTGTAGCGAACAATGTAGCTTTCGCCTGGAATACGGCAATTTTACCAGTTTCCTGATCGATTGCTGTCACACCCAGTACATCACCAGCTTCGTTACGGATCAGGTCAAGCGCGATCCATTCAACGAAGAACTGAGTACCCATTTTCACGTTGCTTTGATAAAGCGTATGAAGAAGAGCGTGACCTGTACGGTCGGCTGCAGCACATGCACGTGGAACTGCTTTTTCACCGTAGTTTGCAGAGTGACCACCAAATGGACGTTGGTAAATCGTACCGTCTGCGTTACGGTCAAATGGCATACCTAAATGTTCTAATTCGTATACCACTTGCGGTGCTTCGCGAGTCATGAACTCGATCGCGTCTTGGTCACCTAACCAGTCAGAACCTTTAACTGTGTCGTAGAAGTGGTAATGCCAGTTATCTTCTTGCATGTTACCAAGAGATGCACCGATACCACCCTGCGCTGCTACAGTGTGAGAACGTGTTGGGAATACTTTAGTCAGTACCGCAACTTTCAAACCTGCTTGAGCAAGTTGGTAAGAAGCGCGCATACCAGAACCACCACCACCAACGATAACTGCATCGAAAGTTTCGTGTGGAATATTTGTGTAATCTTCTTTAGGGGTTATAGCGCCCATGATTGTTTCCTATCAATTCGCCCAAAAAATCTGGATTGCCCAGATCGCATATGCAAATACAGCAATAATCACTGCTGAAGTCAGTACAAGGCGTAAACCTGATGCTGATGGACCCATTTGACGAGTAGTCACATAGTCAGTGAATACCTGCCACATACCGATCCATGCATGCGCAACAAGAGATAAGACTGCCAACAAAGACATGATCTTCATTGGAACTGTCATCATAAAGCCGTACCATTGCTCGTAGTTGAAGCCACCATTCAGTAGGATCCAACCAAACACCACAACGGTATAAACAGCTAGAACTACAGCACTGATGCGTTGGACAAACCAATCACGAGAACCTGAACCTGTTAAACCAGTAGCACTTTTCATTAGAGTACGATCCATACAAATGCTGCAACAATACCGATTGCAGACAAGATTAATGAAATAGTAGCTGCAGTACGACCGCTTTGCAGTTCTTCTGCAACGCCGATATCTGCAAGTAAGTGCTTAATACCAGTGAACAAATGATAAATTAAGCCGGCTACAAATACCCATACGATAAAGCGGACAAAGAAACCGTTAAAGATTTCCTGCACTTCAGCAAAACCTTCTGCTGAAGACAATGATTTATCCAACAGCCACAAAAGGACCGGTACGAGTAAAAATACGATGACACCTGAAAGACGGTGTAGAATTGATGCAATAGCCACGGGTGATTTTAAGTTTACTTCTAAAACTTGACCCATGGACAAATTGACAGGTCTGTTGCTTTTCACAGCGGGCATCCTGTAGTTAAAAACTCCATCCGGAGTTTGTTGGAATTAATTCGAAGGAAAGCTGGCATTATCAGGCAAATACATGCCTAAACATAAAACGACACTGAATTATAAAACGTGAACTATTAAAATACAAACAACTGTATTTGGCTTTTTGAACAAAAAACCTTTAAATAAGAATCATTAACAACAACTTTAAGTTCTCCCCCACTTACTTTATCTTCATATTNTCATTCTAGATATTTGTTTTTTAATAATTAACTTGATTAATTTAGTCTGTTATCTAGCCAAGCTTCGACTAAGNAGATTTAGACTAAAGATGAACAGCAAAAATATAATTTCGATCCTAAGTCCTTATTAATCCCAAGTAAAATCATAAGGATATATTTCACAAATAAATAATGANTATTTATATAAAGGCATCTCAATTTAGAATTTTTATACTAAAACCTACTTATCTCTTTGTAGATCATAGTTTTTTTGATGTTTTTAGACATTTTATATTCAAAAAAACACTTATTTATTTTTGTTTAAGTTGTATTAAACAAAGTGAAGCAAATTTACGAGCTATTTTTTAGCCGATTAAACAGAGCCAAAAAGAAAATTTATTGCTTTTATTTATAATTCAAGTTTGAAGTAAAAACTTAAGGAAATCGATGTAAGTTACGAGATTTATATAATTTTAAGTTGCAGTCTTAGAATATTTTCTCAATTTCTCCTTTATTTTTTGCTAGGAAAAAACGCTTACAAATACGGCAAAGACTATATTTTTTTCTGCACCTTCTGTTCAATTTGACTTATTATAGAGGTTTGGTACTGTGATTTTATTAAACTTTTTATACCAAGATAAATGACTAAACCACTGTGAGAATGTCATTTTTCATCCATAAGTATAATTGACAAAATTTCAGTAGCCACTAATCTTATAGCAAATTTTTGATCCGTCCGTTTTGTGCATTAAAAGATTGATAGGCAACTCGGATATACATTCACCAGGACAGGAGATCTATTGAATGTCTGAAGCAACTGGCAAGAAAGCCGTTTTACAGCTTGATGGCAAAGAAATTGAATTACCAATTTACAGCGGCACATTGGGCCCAGATGTAATCGACGTTAAAGATGTGTTGGCTGCAGGTCACTTTACTTTTGATCCTGGTTTTATGGCAACAGCTGCATGCGAGTCTAAAATCACTTTCATCGATGGTAATAAAGGTGTTCTTTTACACCGTGGCTACCCAATTGACCAGTTAGCAACTAAAGCTGATTACCTAGAAACTTGCTACTTACTTCTTAATGGCGAGCTTCCAACAGCTGAGCAAAAAGAAGAATTCGACGCTAAAGTTCGTAACCACACTATGGTTCACGATCAAGTAAGCCGCTTCTATAACGGTTTCCGTCGTGATGCTCACCCTATGGCAATCATGGTTGGTGTTGTTGGTGCGTTGTCTGCGTTCTATCACAACAATCTGGACATCGAAGATGTTAACCATCGTGAAATCACTGCGATTCGTTTAATCGCTAAGATTCCTACTTTGGCAGCTTGGAGCTACAAATACACTGTTGGTCAACCATTCGTTTACCCACGTAACGATTTGACTTACGCTGAAAACTTCCTGTACATGATGTTTGCAACTCCTGCAGACCGTGACTACAAAGTAGATCCAATCCTTGCGAAAGCAATGGACCGTATCTTCACGCTTCACGCTGACCACGAACAAAATGCTTCTACGTCTACAGTACGTTTAGCTGGTTCTACTGGCGCTAACCCATATGCATGTATCGCTGCTGGTATCTCTGCACTTTGGGGTCCTGCTCACGGTGGTGCGAACGAAGCTGTTCTTAAGATGCTTGATGAAATCGGCACTGTAGAAAACGTTGCTGGCTTCATGGAAAAAGTGAAAACTAAAGAAGTTAAACTCATGGGCTTCGGTCACCGTGTGTACAAAAACTTCGATCCACGTGCGAAAGTAATGAAAGAAACTTGTGACGAAGTTCTTGGTGCTCTTGGCATCAACGATCCACAGCTTGCTCTTGCTATGGAACTTGAACGTATCGCGCTTTCTGACGAATACTTCATCAAACGTAACCTTTACCCTAACGTAGACTTCTACTCAGGTATCATCCTTAAAGCGATTGGTATCCCAACAGAAATGTTTACTGTGATCTTCGCGCTTGCACGTACAGTTGGTTGGATCAGCCACTGGTTAGAAATGCACAGCGGTCCTTACAAGATCGGTCGTCCTCGTCAGCTTTACACTGGTGAAGTTCAACGCGACATCAACCGTTAATTCGGTTAGCGTTGAAAGACGTAAAAACCACCCTTCTGGGTGGTTTTTTTATGACTGACAAAAACCAACACAACCAAGATGTGAAAAACTTAAAATAGTAAACCTGAAGAATTTTCAATTTCTACAAATTTCTAGAAATTACTCTTATATCGTTAAGGATTGAGTTTTAATGCTGTTTTACCTGCTTCCCTTCATCCTGAGAATGATTCGTTTTGATCAGTTTAAAAGCCGGAACTTAACTTCAGGGGAAATCAAGCTTTGCCAGCAAGTNTTTGCTGACCTGATTGACTATTCAGCAGTCCGTGTCATGAATCACCCTTTCCTGCCTTGGCAATCCAAGCATGTGATTATGGCACCAAGTGGTTATATTCACGTCCGCAACCTGAATTATCGGGACGATTATTCTAAAGAAAGCCGTTCTTATCAGGCGCTTTTCATTCATGAAATGGCGCATATTTATCAATATCAGCAGAATATTAATGTGTTGTTTAAGGGCGCTTTTTTACAAGCCGCTTATTTTTTAAGTATGGGAAAATATAATCCTTACAAATATCAATTTAATCCCAACAAATCCTTTTTAGACTATAACATTGAACAACAGGGAGATATTGCACGCGATATTTTTCTAAAAAAAATTCCCAATATTATTTTAAAAAATCAGATAAGCAGATGATATTGAATACTTTTCACTCAAGTATTCTGTTGATTTCTATTTATGAAAAATAAACTTATTTAAATCCAATTGAGTATTTTTGTGCATTTANCAGAATAAAAAAGCACCATAATAAGTCATTTTTGACCATAACTTTGTGCATCTGTTTCAATTCTCCTGAAACAGCTCTAGCATCTGCCTCAAATTTCGATAAAATAAGCCAAGTATGATATTTTTAGCTCGCAAATCAAGATTTAATGATCATGCGGTCATGACTTTTTT
>JGI26053J44789_1000037_pt1 | contig 10735 bp, 11 predicted proteins | sample HigsolmetaGSP15D_FD_44789 | JGI IMG/M metagenome (IMG submission 44789) | reverse complement strand
CGGCTTTGTTGCACAAAGATTTGAAATGCAAAGCGCCCCTAATTGAGCCAAATTTAAGGCGTAACTTGGGTAAGTGGTCGACCTAATTCCGTAAATCTGTTGAGGACTGCTACACGTGCATGAATTTCATTCACCTGACTAGGAAAGCTTCTTGCCATTAATTTATCGCCTAATAATTTGATGCAATGCATCTTGGTTTCCACCAAACTGCGGCGATGATAGCCTGACCATTTTTTCCATAATGTCCTGCCTAAACGTTTAACTGTTCGAAGTAATTCATTTCGCTCTAGCGAGCTACTCTTTGTATCTTTCCATGGTTTCGCATTTTTTCTAGGTGGAATCACCGCATGCGCTTGCCGATCTGCAATGACCTGACGGCATTGCTTGGTGTCATAAGCTCCATCGGTATAAACAGAGTCAATCTGCTCATCTTGTGGAATCTGATTAAGTAAATCACCAAGCACCTGTGAATCACTGACATTATTGGTTGTAAGCTGAACTGCTCGTATTTGTAGGGTTTTGGCATCTATACCAATATGTAGTTTACGCCATTGGCGACGATATTCAGGTCCATGTTTCTTGCGTTTCCATTCGCCCTCACCTAGAAACTTCATGCCTGTAGAGTCCACGAGTAGATGCAGCCCATCGCTACTTTTTTGGTAGCTGATTGCAATATCAATATGCTTTTGTCTTCTACAAAGCGTACTGTAATCTGGTGCGGTCCAATTTAATCCGCAAAGTTTAATCAGACTTTGCACAAAGCCAGTGACCATACGTAAAGATAGACGGAATAAGGATTTAATCATTAAGCAGCATTGGATAGCTGCGTCGGAGTAGGTTTGATTTCGCCCTTGTTTGCCTTTTGATGGAGCATACCATTGCGTAGCAGGATCAAACCAAATGGCAATATTTCCGCGACTCATGAGTGCTCGGTTATATGCGGGCCAATTGGTTGTGCGGTAGATTTTGTGTGTAGGCTTCTTCATTTGAAAATTATATCGCTGAAAAAGCCNTTACAGATAGGTTTGTGCAACAAAGCCCTTAGTTGAAAAAAACTTTTAGATTTCATGCTCACACACCACCTAAAACGAAAAATATCTAATTAATTTTACAGGCTTTTAATTTAAGGTTTTATTCTACCCACTCGCAATATCAACGTTTAGTATCACGACTCACTAACTCATTAACTAAATATGGAGCAGTACGGCTATCTTGATTTTCTGTTATTTGTTTTGGTGTTCCTGCCACAACAATATTCCCACCAGCATTTCCAGCACCTGGTCCCACATCAATCACCCAATCTGCTTGTGCAACGGCACGCATATCATGCTCAATCATAACCACGGTATTACCCGCATCGACTAATCGCTGCAATTGAACTAACAATCGATCTACATCTGATGGATGCAAACCTGTAGTTGGCTCATCAAGTATATACAGTGTATTTCCACGCTGATTGCGTTGCAGCTCGGTCGCCAATTTAATACGTTGCGCTTCTCCACCAGATAGTTCAGTCGCTGGTTGCCCTAAACGTAAATAACCAAGGCCAATTTCCTTTAATAATTGTAGTGAACGAGCAATCGAGACCTCTCCATCAAAAAAATCACGTGCTTCATTGACGGTCATTCCTAATACTTCAGCAATATTACGTCCATTCCAGCGAATNTTCAGAGTGTCATCATTATATCGAGCACCATGACATGTCGGACAAGGNGCATATACACTTGGCATAAACAATAATTCTACACTGACAAAGCCTTCACCTTCACAAGTTTCACATCGCCCTTTAGCCACATTAAACGAAAAACGTCCAGCATCATAATGAGCTTGGCGAGCTTCAGGAGTCCCAGCAAATAACTTTCTAACATGATCAAATAAACCCGTATAAGTTGCCAGATTAGAACGTGGAGTACGGCCAATTGGTTTTTGATCAACCTGTACCAGACGCTGTATAGCCTCCACATCACCAGCCAGAGAACCCTGTGTAACCTCGGTAACCAACATTCCTTCATTTAAAGGATTATTTTCATTATTGTTTTCAGTTTCAGATTCATTGCCTAAATATGAAAGTACTAACTCGGGTAAAGCTTGAGAAACGAGACTAGATTTACCTGAACCTGAAATACCTGTAACTGCTGTAAGTACACNAAGAGGTATACGAGCATCAATATTATGCAGGTTATGTCGGTAAATATTGTTAAGTTCAAGCCAACCAGAGGGTGTACGTCCATAACTTTGAGTAACTGGGATTTTATTAAATAAATAACTTGCAGTACGTGAAGCTGAAATCTCACTTAAACCCTGAGGTACTCCACTATATAAAATATTACCACCTTGCTCTCCTGCATCTGGTCCAACATCCACTAACCATTGAGCACGACGCATGAGCTCTAAATCATGCTCTACAACAAATACGGAGTTTCCAGCGTCTCTTAATTTATCGAGAGAATCATATAATGACTGACTATCTGAAGGATGTAATCCAGCAGACGGTTCATCCAGTACATAAACTACACCAAATAGCATAGAACTTAATTGTGTTGCTAACCGCAAACGTTGTAACTCTCCCGCTGAAAGAGTCGGTGTGGCTCTATCTAATGTTAGATAACCAAGACCTAACTGGCGTAATTGATTTAAACGCCCCACCACACCATTTGCTAAACGCTGGGCAGCAATTTTCTTTTCATCTGAAAGTGCTGACGTACGTCTTACATCTGGAGATACAGAATGCACTGCTCTACCTGTTGTTGCTCGTTCAGATCTATCAAGTTGGGTTACTTTATTATTAGTCTTTTCTCCAGCATCATGAGCGTCGAAATTGCCAAGAACAATGGGCTCAAGCAGGCAAGTTAACTTATCCAAAGAAAGTTGCATAAACTCACCAATATCTACTCCAGCAAAGGTAATAGATAAGGCTTCTGGTTTAAGGCGTTTACCATGACAGGAAGGGCATATTTTTCCTTCCATAAAACGTGAAACACGTTTTTTCATCAACGTACTTTGGGTATTAGCAAAAGTATGAAGGACATAGCGACGAGCACCAGTGAAAGTGCCCATATAGCTGGGTTCTAGTTTACGTTTAAGTGCAGATTGAGTCTCAGCGGGGCTTAAACCAGCATAGACAGGAACTGTTGGGGTTTCTTCAGTAAATAAAATCCAGTCTCTATCCGATTGCGGTAAATCTTTCCATGGTCGATCAACATCATACCCTAGGGTTACTAGGATATCGCGTAAGTTTTGCCCGTGCCAAGCAGGTGGCCATGATGCGATAGCTCTCTCACGAATACTGAGTGTTGGGTCAGGAACCATTGTCGATTCTGTAACTTCATAAATGTGACCTAAACCATGACAGGTAGGACAAGCACCTTGAGGAGTGTTCGGTGAAAAGTCCTCGGCATATAACATTGGCTGATCGGCAGGATATGCACCAGCACGCGAATAAATCATTCGCACGAGATTTGATAAAGTTGTTACACTTCCAACAGAAGAACGGGTATTACTTGCACCACGTTGTTGTTGCAATGCTACTGCTGGTGGTAGACCATCAATAGCATCAACATCTGGTACTCCGGCCTGATCTATTAAGCGTCTTGCATAAGGTGCAACAGATTCGAAATATCTTCTTTGTGCTTCAGCAAAAATAGTTCCAAAAGCAAGTGATGATTTTCCTGAACCCGATACACCTGAGAANACAACAAGTGCATTTCTTGGGATAGAAACATCTACATCCTTAAGGTTATGCTCACGTGCACCTCGAACTTCAATACAATTATTAGATAAANTAATGTTATTGTGTTCACCAAAAGAATGTATNTTCATGTTTCTACGAGCCTGTAAATTATTTTGTGTAAGTCNCATTTTTTATAAATGATCTTTTAATCGATCATCGAACTGAATCGTAAANCAATTCATTGCTAAACGCCAATTTTGAATTGGCATGGTCCATTTTTTAGCAGCATTTGAAGTTGCTAAATAAATGACCTTTTTCACTGAATCATCAGAAGAGAAGATCTTTCTCTTTTTAGTTGAATGGCGGATCACGCTATTCAATGATTCAATTGCATTTGTTGTATAAATCGCATGACGTATTTCAGCAGGATAGCTAAAGATCGTTCGGATATTTTCCCAATTTGCCCGCNAGGATTCTCCAATTTTTGGATACTGGTGATTCCATTGATCGCAGAAGATATCTTGGGACTTTAAAGCATTTTCCTCTGTACTTGCCTGATAGATCGCCTTCAATCCTGCTGTTACAACTTTGTAGTCCTTCCAGCTCACAAATCTCAGGCTATTGCNTACAACATGTACGATACACAGCTGGATATCAGTATNAGGGTAGACAGAGGCTATCGCATCAGGAAAGCCTTTTAGTCCTGAGAAGCGCTGCTTCGCAAGGCAGGCTACAAGAATATCTTGCACTCCTCGATTTTTAAGCTCTGTCATGACTGATAGCCAGAATTTGGAACCTTCTGTTTGAGCAAGCCACATGCCAAGAAGTTCTTTTTGGCCATCCAGGTTAATGCCTAATGCTAAATAAACTGATTTATTGATTACTGTTGAATGCTGACGAACCTTAACAACAATGCAATCTAAATAGACAATAGGATAAAGACTATCGAGTGTTCTATTTTGCCATTCTGTCACTTGTTCAATGACAGCATCCGTCACCTTACTAATAAGGGAGGCAGATACATCGGCATCGTACATTTCTTTAAAAAAGCAACAATTTCTCTATTTGTCATTCCTTTCGCATATAGCGAAAGAATTTGATCATCCATGCTAGTAATGCGTGTTTGATGCTTCTTAATAATCTGTGGTTTAAAAGAGCCGTCACGATCACGAGGGATATCTAAAGCAAGCTGCCCATCTTGTGTTAGAACTGTTTTGGAGCTAAAACCATTACGTGCATTAGATCCTTTCTTAGGTTGATGCTTTTCATAGCCTAAATGTTCAGAAAGCTCAGTATTCAGAGCGGTTTCGATCATGAAATTTTTAAATATGGCTGTCATTTGGTTTAAATCTTCAGGAGTTTTTAAACCTTTAGCTAATTCAGCTGCCATACTTTTGATTGTAGCTTCATCCATGTGAAGTACCTCTTTTTATTATCCTCANTANGATAAATNAAAATTAAGTACTTACACAAAATTTAGAACAGTCCCACAANTCATTTTGTTGAACTATATCTGTACAACAACTCTACCTCGAATTTTTCCATCTAAAATTTCATTTGAAATATTTAAAGCATCTGTTAACTGAATTTCAGTCGTTACTGTTTCTAATTTTGTTTGATCTAATTCTGTAGCCAAACGTTCCCATGCTTCTTTTCTTAATTCGATTGGTGCCATCACGCTATCAATTCCATATAAGGTAATCCCTCTTAGAATAAATGGAGCAACTGTTGCTGGAAAATCCATTCCGCCTGCCAAACCACACGCAGCAACTGCACCACGATATTTTGTACTAGCACATGCATTCGCTAAAGTATGGCTACCAACAGTATCAATCACGCCAGCCCAAACTTCTTTGTTTAATGGCTTTCCTGGGGAAGATAATTCAATACGATCAATAATTTCACTCGCACCTAGATAGGTTAAATATTCTGACTCTTGAGGTCGACCAGTTGAAGCTGTAATCTCATAACCAAGATGATTCAAAATAATAATGGCAATACTACCTACTCCACCATTTGCACCTGTCACTAAAATTTTTCCATCACTTGGTTTAATACCATGTTTTTGTAAAGCCATGACACACAACATTGCGGTATAACCTGCTGTACCAATAACCATCGTATCTTTAAAAGAAAAAGCAGAAGGTTTTTGTATGAGCCAATCACCAGAAACAGTGACTTGCTCGGCTAGTCCTCCAGAATACTTTTCACCCACTCCCCAACCATTCAGTAGAACTTCATCTCTTTCTTTCCATGCTGGATGTTTTGATTCAATCACAACACCCGAAAAATCGATGCCTGGGGTCAAAGGAAAACTACGCACCACTGGTGAACGCCCAGTAATGGCTAAAGCATCTTTATAATTGAGTGTTGAATATTTGACTTCGACTCTAACCTCTCCTTCTTGTAAAGGCTTTGATGCAATCTCAGTAATTTGTGATGTGTAACCNGCTTCATCTTTAGTAATTACAATACCTTTGTACATAGAACTTCCTCTCTATTTAATTAGACTGCTTGTCTAGAATTAATTAAAAAATAAATACAGACATCTGCATTTATTTTTTTAATTAACTTTTTACGTGATTTTGTTGTTTTACAGCTAAAGTAAACAAGCGATAAAATGCATCTAAGGGACTTGTTGATTTGACCAAACGNGCTCTTAGAACTGCACCTTCCCACCCAATCCAAAACTGATAAGCAGCTTCATCGCAATCAGCTAGGCTATATTGTGAATTTGACTGATGNAGGCAATCAGAAACTAATTNCTCCCATACCTTAAAGATACTTTCGATTCGGGCAATGATTCCTTGTGGCAAATACGACACTTCTTGTCCTAAGTTACCTAAAATACAACCTCGTTTAAAATCATATTTTTGCATTTTTTCACCCGCATCTTTTACAAAATTTTGCAGCTTTTCTAGTGNGGAAAGATCAGTTTGACTTAAAAACTTATTCAATCGCTTCACAAAATAAAGTTCATAAGCATCTAAGACTTCTAAAATAAAAGCCTCTTTATTTACAAAATAATGGTAGAAAGACCCTTTAGGAACTTGNACTGATTTCATGAGATCGTCCAAGCTCATAGCATTCATTCCACGTTCGGTCAGTAACTCGATACCTCGGTGGATTAAAACTTCTTTAGTGTCTGCATAGTTACAACCGTGTTTGGTTGGTCGACCACGTGGTCTTTTGGGTGAGGAAGAATAATTCATATAATAAAAATAGACTATGTGACTAGAAATAACAACAATAAGATTATTTGATTGAAAATTTTATCTAAACGTCATCTAGTTCTCTTTTTTCACAGTACTTAGTCATTCATATAAATGCTNTTAAAAATCCTATAAGTTCATGAACTAATTTTTTATAAATTTCTATTATTTTTTTTCAAAATATTGAAATTAATAAATATATTGTAAAAATAATTTATAAACTAGATTTTAGGTAAACATAAGTTAAATGGACCTAAATTCCTTAATGCGATAGAACCGATGAATTAAACAGCCAAAACTGATTGTAACGACAATCAAAAACTGGTTGTAAAAGCATTGAACTAAAAGTGAATTTTCTGTTTATGATCTTTTACAATATTTAGCCATGCTCTAGTTGCAGGACTCATTGCTATAGTCGTATTCCAGGCCATACTTAAAGTCCAATTTAAACCTGGATTTTCCAATACGGCAGTGTTGAATTTTTCCTGATCTAATTGCTGGCAATATATTTGAGGAAGTAATGCGATTCCCATATTTGATTCAACCATTTTTGCAATAAAGTCCCATTGACTGCTTTTACAGACAACTTTAGGTTCAAAACCTACTGTATTTGCTGCTTTAATAATCATACTATTCAAAGTAAAGGTATCAGAAAATAATAGAAAGGATTCTTCTTTTAATTCGATCAAATTTACAGTTTTCCTATTTCTCCACTGTGAATCTTTTATGGATAGTAAGCACATTGCTGAATCAACAACTGGGATTGACGCAAAAGTCGGTCGAAAATTACCAAGTAAAATACCAACATCAATACGTTTATCTGCAATTGCTTCCTCAATACTATTTGAGCCTACCTCTAAAAAACTAAGCTGTATATCCGGATGTTGCTTATGAAATAAGGCAATAAGTGAACTAAATAAGACAGAACCTAATGGTGGTAAACCTAAAGTCAGTTTACCCTTTTTAAGTAACTTAACTTGCTCAATCGTGTTATAAATTTTTTCATGTTCTGACAGTATGTTTAATGCATGCTGATAAATCAGTTCACCTGTATAAGTCAGTACGACTTCACGTTTTCTTCCTGCTTCACCTTTTTTAAATAGTGCTGTTCCCAACTCTTCTTCTAAGCTTTTAATGATCTTGCTTAAAGTCGGTTGCGTCATAAACAAGCGTACTGCAGCTAAACTAAAACTCTGGCTATTAACAGTTTCAACAAAAATTTTAAGTGATTTTAGATCCATAAATTATTCCAATATAGAATAATATTTATAAAATTATTCATTATTTCNCATANGTACAGCATATAAAATTACCTTATCTTCAAAATCAAGCTGTGATATTAATGCCTGTACAAATCGAACATCCGACCCGATTCAAATATATCAGTAAAATCATTTTNCAAATCAGTTTATTACTTGCTTTCTGGTGGATTGGCAGCATACTTCAATCCTTATTTAAACTTCCAGTATCTGGTGCAGTGATCGGGCTTTTTATTGTTTTAACAGGTTTATTGACTGGATTTTTTAAACTTGAATGGATCAAGAGTGGCTCCGATTTTATTTTGGGTGAATTGGTTTTATTCTTTATTCCCTGTTTTGTTGGACTAATTAAATATAAACATCTTTTTTTAACAGAAGGCTGGCAATTAATCTTTGCTGTTATTCTGGGCACCATTTGTGTCATGGTGGTTACAGCATATAGTGTACATCTTGGCTTTCAGTTTGAAAATAAAATCAAGAATAATCGCTCCCAATCTCTGCGTAATATAGATCAGGATGGAAAATAATCATGACTTTAATCGCCATTGTTTGTCTGATTTCAACTTTACTTTTTTATACTGTCGTAAAAAAAATCCATCAAAAATATCCTTATCTNATTTTATCACCAGCGATACTACCCCCTATCCTTCTGATTATTTTAATCTTATCTTTGAATATATCCTATGATACGTATATGCAAGATAACCAATGGATTGTCTGGATGTTAGGCCCTGCAACAGTCGCCTTTGCCATTCCAATTTATGAATACCGTGAAATAATCAAAACACATCTACTTTCTATCAGTATGGGCGTGGTGATGGGGATGCTAGCAGGAATGATCAGTTCATTTTATTTGGCTAAGCTGTTTAATTTTGATCAGTCAACAACCTACAGCTTAATGGCGCGTTCCATTTCGACACCTTTTGCAATGGAGTTGAGCAGTCATATAGGTGGCTCTGTCGAACTGGTTATTTTGTTTACCATGATTACTGGTGTTATAGGTATGATCATTGGTGATATTGTGCTAGCCGCCTTACCGTTAAAATCTCATTTTGTCATGGGTGCATCTTTGGGCAACGCAGCACATGGATTTGGAACGACTAAAGCCTATAGTCGTGATAAAGAAGAAGGGGTGATTGCCAGCTTAACAATGGTACTTGCTGGTATTTTTATGGTTTTGGTAGGTCCTTTTCTGGTTCATCTGCTTGTATAGTTTGGTTCTGTCGTATTAAGGAATTTAGCTACATTCAACATAGTGGTGATTATATGAATGCAAAAATGCGAGCTTATACCTCTCATTTTAGTCTTTAATTCGCTTTTTCGCTTCGTCATAAACTATGCTATCAGCTCGTTTTCCAACGGTATTCAGCAAGATAACAACCTAATCATCTTCGGTGGTGTTTCAAAAAGTATGCTGAAAAAAACAGGTTGGCTTTTGATAAGATAGTGAGATGCAAATAACACTAGAAATCAAATGTCCAACCTGTCTAAGTGACGGTGTAAAGAAAAATGGCCTCAAAATATATGGCAAGCAAAACTATCAATGCAAAAACTGCAAGCGTCAGTTTATTGGTGATCATGCTCTTAGTTATCGAGGTTGTCATTCTGGTATAAATTGTAGTGTTCCGATGAAAGAACCCAAATATACCCCTGAAGAATTCAAAATTGAAGCAGTAAAGCAAGTTACTGAGAAAGGTCATAGTGTAGCTGAAGTTGCTGCACGTTTAGGGACCACCACCCATTGAACCGTACCGGGTTTGTCGGAGAGTCAATATTCTGAGAGATATCCCGATGACAAAATTAAAATATACCCCGAAATTAGAGAAAGAGCGGTTCAATTATTGATTGAATCTGAAAAAGATTATCCTTCTACTTGGGCTGCAATCACAGCAATTGCGCCTAAGATTGGTTGTACTCCTGAAACACTTCGTGCCTGGCATCAAAAGCATTTAGATCAGCAAAATCCTATTAAAGTACAACAGATATCTGATCAAGAAAAAATGAAGCAAATGGAACGTGAAATTAAAGAATTAAAGCGTGCCAATGAAATTCTACGTAAAGCAGCCGCTTTTTTCGCCCAGGCGGAGCTCGACCGCCCACACAAATAATGGTGGATTTCATCCATAACAATAAAGACTTATATGGTGTTGATGCGATTTGTAGGATTTTACCGATCGCAGCTTCAACCTATTACCGGACTCTAGATCTCTGCGAAAATCCAGAACATCGAGCAAAGCGAGATTTACATGACTTGCATCATGCTGAGGAGATTAAACGAATTTGGAAGGAAAGTTCAGGTCGGTATGGTGTACGTAAAGTCTGGCAAAAACTGAAACGTGAAGGCTATATTATTGCACGCTGTACTGTTGCTCGATTAATGAAAAAGCTAGGTATACAAGGTGTTTGGCGAGGTAAGAACAAACAAACCACCCGTAGCCGAGATGATCAAAAACGAGCACCTGATTTGGTGAAACGTAATTTTAGTGCTGATCATCCTAATCACTTGTGGGTTGCTGACTTTACCTATATTCAAACAAATTCAGGCTGGGTCTATACCGCCTTTATTATTGATGTGTTCTCACGAGCAATTGTTG
>JGI26053J44789_1000003_pt1 | contig 22142 bp, 21 predicted proteins | sample HigsolmetaGSP15D_FD_44789 | JGI IMG/M metagenome (IMG submission 44789) | reverse complement strand
TTTTTTACGTGTTTCCTTTGAAATCCTTACACTTTATATTCGACAAAAGTAGCCAAAATCCTTGTCAAATCTGGAATTTTTGCTTATTCAGCAAGCCCTAAGTATTCGCCTGATTTCAGTTGTTTTCCGGAAATCTGATTTTCCCTTATCCAGTTTTTTACGGTTTCACCATCTATATCATAATAGTCGGCAACTGTCTGTAAATCAATAAACTCAGTATTATAATTGACCTTTGGTTCATTTCTGCCATCACTTTGCACATCATCATCGCCTTTCAAGTTGGTTTTATCTTGATTATCGCATGAACTTATTGAATAAAACAACGGATTAATCAATGGGAAATGGGGATCTAATGAGATATTTTCCTGCCAAAATAAATGGTTTCCATGCTAAAAAGTCGGTATCCAACCGGTAGGGAATCCGGCCAATTCAGCGGGAGAAAATGGCTATTTCCGGGTCACTTTTAGTCCCAATTCACGGGCAATCAAACTCAAGCTGGATCCAATTCGGGTCCAGTTTTTCTTTTGCCCAATCTGCCTCAAGCCCTTTTCCGGCAAGGGTTCAAGCGTTCTTCAATCTTTCTTCATCTATGTCCCCTGTTTAAAAATCCAAAGGATTTTCCCAATCTTTTTTCTTTTTCTCCGACATTGTTTCCCGTCTTTTTTCTGTTCCGTTCAAGGAAGAACTTTTTAACATTTCCAGACTATTCCGTACAACATAGCCTCCTAATTTCTGGTAAAAAATCAGGTGTTTTAGGAACCAACTTTTTAACATTGCCTTGAGGCATAGAAATGGGATTGGAGCCTTGGGGGAGTGGGGGTGAGGGGGGGATTTGGGCGGGAACCGACTTTTTAGCAGTTGAATATAGTAGAGGAAAGAAAAAGAGAGAAAGAAGAAAAAAGAAGAGGAAGATCTAAAACTGTGACTTAGTTGATTTCTTGTAGCTGAGACCGTAATTCTAAGAAATTGAAAATGGGGAGGGGTAGAGAAACTTTCAACAACAGCAGCAATGCAAGTTGGAAAGCATACTGGTCGCTTTTTCAACCAAACGTTTGATTAAACCATTTACAGGAGACTTCGTAGCGAAAAATGAAGATGAATAAAGAACATTTTGAATGGAAAGTCTTGTATAATTATATTTATACTAAATGAATTAGATGTGGCATTAGAGATATTGAAAGGAAAAAACGTTATGAGGAAACTGCAAAAAGGCGATAAGATTGGTATTTTTACACCATCTTCTCCAGCTTCCGTTACAGCAAAAGTTAGATATGAGCGTGGAAAAGCATTTCTTGAGTCAAAAGGCTTTCAAATAGTGGAGGGGAGTTTAACAAATCAGATTGAAGGTTATCGTTCAGGAACACCTAAAGCAAGAGCTGAAGAATTAAATGAATTGTTACGAGATCCCTCAATCAAAATGATTATGTCAATGATTGGCGGAACCAATTCAAATAGTCTACTTCCTTATATTGACTACGAAGCGTTCCGCACAAATCCCAAACTCGTTGTTGGTTATTCTGATGCTACAGCAATCTTACTGGCTTTGTATGCGAAGACAGGTATACCTACATATTATGGACCAGCGTTAGTACCTTCCTTTGGGGAATTTGAACCTTTAGTCAATATGACATACCAATTTTTTGAATCTTATTTTTGTGAAGAACAGGAATTACCATATAAAATCCCAATGGCTGAGTTTTGGTCGGATGAACCTGTTAACTGGTTAGAAAAAACACGAGAAAAAACCTTTTATTCAAATGAATGGCTTGGGTTTAATGACGGAATTGCAGAAGGACGGTTAGTGGGCGGCAATAATAACGCAATGTATGGCTTCATTGGGACTGAATACTTTCCAACAATTCATAAAGGCGATATTTTATTAATCGAGGATAGTATGAAAAATGCCTCGATCGTGGAAAAGAATTTTGCGATGTTGAAACTGCATGGTATTTTTGAAAAAATTGCGGCGATTATACTTGGAAAATATGAGCGTTTTGATGATTTAGGGACAGGGAGAAGACCAATTGACCTTTTACTGGAACAACTGGATGGAAAAAACATTCCAATATTGGCTGAAGTTGATATGTGTCATACACATCCCATGCACCCTATTGCAATCGGCAAAAAAGTCCGGATAGATACTAAAATGAAAACGATTTGGTGTATAGAAGATTGGATATAGTTCTTTGCTCTGCTTCAGCAGAAGAACATGCCTATATCTGGATTACTGTCAGCCCAACTCAATAGCAAGATACACACAATCAAGCTGCATCCAACATGTATCCGGCTTTTTAAGTCTAAATAAAAGTTTTAAGGAGAAAAATATGGTAAAATTCAAAAAAGATTTAATTTAATTTGGAGGGAAAAATATTGCCCTTAATATCAAGCAATCGAATAATTTTAAAAAATATTTCAGGAAAAGACCTGGATGGCTTATTCAGGTTATATTCAGACCAGGAAGTGATGAAATTCTTTGGAAGAACGCCTGCAAAAAGTAAACAGGAAGTATTAGAAGTTATAAAACAAAATATACATATGAAAGAAGAAGGAACCGGAGTTAGATATGCAGCTTATTTAAAAGATAAAGAAGACTTTGTTGGGATCATCACTTTGAAAAGATATAATGCAAGGAATAGACGGGCAGAAATTGATTATATTGTGTCACCTGAATATCAGAGAAAAGGCTTAGCATCTGAAATGTTAGAACTATTTTTGGAAGAAGTCTTTAGAGAGTGGAACTTAGAAAGAGTTTCGGCATATGTATTCTTGGAAAACATTCCTTCATGGAAATTGTTGGAGAAGTTCAACTTCATAAGAGAGGGTATTTTACGCCATTGGACTTATGTAAATGGCAACTTTTATGATTCGTATTCTTACAGTTTGCTTTCTACTGAAGTGAAATGATAACTCTTGTTTTTATCAACATTAACTTCGATAAAAAGAAAATATAAGGAAAAAGACTTGGATTAGCCCAAAGTCTTTTTCTATGTGAGATACATTCAGTTATCTACCTAACGATTTCAGTCCCCCTTCTAAATAGCCGGTAATAGCTCGGCAGGGAATTGAGCTAATTCTGTAGAAGAATTGAGTCATCCGGATCACATTTAGTTCCGGTTAATTTCAATATAAACTCAGAATGGATTCAAAATGGGGTCAGTTTTTCTTTTGCTCACTTTTCTTCAATCGCTTATCCAGCAAGTAGTAGGAATTGGTTATCGGTTCATTAGTTTAATCTAAACTTGATCCATACTCCCGATGATCTCTGACAATTTTTCAGTCCTTTTTCCAATTGATAAAATGTAGAATATGAATCTGACAGACGAATATGGGAATGGTCAATGCTGTCATAAATGTTCCCGAGGTTCAATAAAATTCCTTCACGGAGGGCAGATTGAAACAATTTTTGCATAGATACTTGCTTTTTAAGCGTAAGCCATATATAAAAGCCGCCTGCAGGTAAATTCCAAGTGGCGATTTCTTTAAAATGTTTATTTAGGAGTTCAAGCGTACAATCCCTACGCAATTTTAATTCCATCCTGATTTCTCTTATGTACACGTCATAAAACCCACTGGACAGGCACTCTGCGACTACGTACTGTGATAAGGAACTGGAACCGTAGTCAGTCTGCATTTTAATATCTGCCAGTCGATCAATGACAGGTTCCGGTCCGACAATCCAGCCAATTCGGAGACCGGGCCCAAGAGTTTTAGACATGCTACCAATATAGAGAACCAGACCTTGGTCATCATTAGCTTTCAAGGAGCATTCCTGTAATGAAGGAAATTTGAGGTTTGCACAAAAAAGAGCCCCCCTGGTATGATACGAGGTGTCCAGAGCTTCAAAAGCAAAAATGGACCTTTAATTTCAGCGTTTCTGGAAACGAATGATGAATCGCTGATGAATCGCTACGGTACAGCGGAAAAATATGAAGATGCCATCAAAGATGAATTTGTGAACGGGGATGAGTTGGATCTGTTGATTGTCGTTGATAAATTGTTGACGGGCTTTGATGCTCCTCGGGCCACCGTGCTTTACGTCGACAAGCCGTTGAAAGAGCATACGCTTTTGCAGGCGATCGCCCGGGTCAACCGTCTTTATGAAGGAAAAGACTATGGGCTCATCATTGATTATCGTGGCCTGTTGGAAAAACTCGATCAGGCGATGCAAATGTATTCCGGGGCGGGGCTGGAAAACTTTGATCCGGAAGATTTAAAAGGGGCCATCTACGACGTCATTAGTATCATCGGATCATTACGGCAGCATCATTCCGATTTACTGCAAATCTTTGCACCGATTAAGAATAAAAATGACAGAGAAGCGTATGAAGTGTGGCTGGAAGATGAAGAACGCCGAGAAAACTTTTATGGGGTTTTAAGCCATTTTGGCAGAAATCTTGGCATTGCTTTGGAGTCGGAGAAAATTTACAACACCCTGCCTCCGGAGGAATTGCAAACATACAAAACGGACTTTAAGTTTTTCCAGGATTTGCGGAAAAGCGTGAAGCTGCGTTATTCGGATACCATTGACCATAAAGAATATGAAGCCAAAATGCAGAAACTCATGGACAATTATATTGCGGCGGAAGAAGTCATTCGGATCACCAATCCCGTTGACATACTCAATGCCAAGGCGTTTGAAGAAGAAATCGAACGGCTCGGTTCCAAGCGAGCGAAAGCGGATGCCATCCGGACTCGTTTAACAAAAAGTCTTCAAACGAAGTGGGATGAAAATCCAGCCTATTATAAAAAGTTTTCCGAACGGATCGAAGAAGCTATTCAGGAATATCGTGACAAACGCATTTCCGAGGCGGAGTATTTGAATCGGATGAAAGACATTATGAAGGATTATCAAAGCGGGCAATCGACGGAACGCTATCCGGATGTCATCCGGGAAAACCGCAATGCCCAGGCCTTTTATGGAGTAACAAAGGACATCCTGAATGAAGTAACCGATGAAGCAGCAAGCTACGATGCAAATTCGATCGGTGAACTGGCTTATCAAATGGATGAAATAATAAGGGAACACCAAAAAGTGGATTGGCATGATAACCTGGAAATCCACAACAGAATTGCTCAGGAATTAGATGATCTCCTTTTTGATTTTAAGGAAAAGTACGGCTTGGATATCGACTTTGATACGATTGATAGAATCATTGAGCAAATTAAAACCGTCGCTTTAAGGCGTTACTAGGGCAGGTGCAGCATGGAAAAACATCAGATTGAATACGCCAATAGAGCCATTGATTTCGTCATAAAGCGGAAAAAGGTGAAAAACGTAAATCTCCACGTCAAACCGGACATGACGATTGAAGTGACGGCGAATGACAGAGTACCGCTGGAATTTATTACGGACTTTGTAAAATCAAAAGGCTCGTGGATTCTAAAAAATGTAGGGCATTTTAAAGAAGTCCAGCCTTTAAAACAGAGTGAGAGGGAATATGTCAGCGGAGAAACCTTTAAATATTTGGGGAAGCAATACCGCTTGCGGGTGCAAAAGACAACGGAAGAAGAAACCGTGAAATACTTTCGGGGCTTCATCTACATGTATGTAAAGGATACTGAAAACCGAAGCCGAAAAGCAAAATTGCTGGATGAGTGGTACCGAGAAAAAGCCCAACTAACATTTAATGAATCCCTTGAAAAGATGTATCCATTGGTACAAAAGTACGGAGTTGAGAAGCCAAGTATTGATGTTCGGTTAATGAAAGCACGTTGGGGATCGGCTTTAACGGAGAAAAACATGGTCCTTTTGAATTCTGAACTCATTAAAGCACCAAAATACTGTATTGACTATGTCGTTCTGCATGAACTTATTCATTTTAAATACAACGACCATAGCGACAATTTTTATCAAATGCTCTTTTCACTGATGCCGGATTGGGAGAAGAGGAAGGCAATACTGGATGAGGAAGTCGTAAAGGACTTGTAAAAGTGAACTACTCAGAATAAACCAACCAGATATATCAACAGAAGGCAGTTTCACTTTAATTTGATTGTAGAACTGCCTTTATTAAAACAAAAAAAGTGCCAGTTACATATAGAAATAGTTTTAAGTATTTCAAGGTATAAAGGGTGATTTAATGCTTCAAAATGTTGTTTTTCAATTGGTAGATTAACCCAAATTAAGAAAGTACAGGTATTTATAAAATAAAAGTTCACGTTTTCTTTGCATAAAGAAGAAAAAATTGTGGATGATTATCCATTATAATCATCCACAGGTTTCTATACTGCTCTTAATGTGCTTGAACAGGTTTCCATTTTCTTAAGAACAGTGTATTACCGACAACAGATACAGAGCTGAAGGCCATGGCGCCGCCTGCTAAAATCGGGTTCAACAAGCCAATCGCTGCAACCGGAATTAATACGACATTATAAGCGAATGCCCAGAATAAGTTTTGGTGTATTTTCCGCATCGTAGCTTTTGATAAGCGAATCGTATTGACAATGCCGATAAGATCTCCACTCATCAGGGTAATATCTGCAGCTTCCATCGCAACGTCAGTCCCTGTTCCGATCGCAATACCGACGTCTGCAGCTGCAAGGGCAGGCGCATCATTAATGCCGTCCCCAACCATTGCCACAGTTTTTCCGTCTTTCTTCAGTTTTTCCACTTCTTTGGATTTATCTTCCGGCAATACTTCTGCCAATACCCTGTCAACGCCGACTTGTTTCGCAATGGCTTCCGCTGTACGACGGTTGTCCCCTGTAATCATGACCACTTCAATATGCATTTTTTTCAACCGCCGGATGGCTTCGGCAGATGTTTCTTTTACAGTATCCGCCACTGCAATAATCCCTTCAAGCGTTTGGTCGATTGCGATATACATCGCGGTCTTCCCTTCGCTTTCCAGTTTTTCCATTTTGCTTGCTGCATTTTGGATATCAATTTGGTGATCCAGCATCATTTTCTTATTCCCGATCATCACATGCCGGCCGTCTACCTCAACCTGAATACCGTGCCCTGGTACAGCTTGAAAGTGAATGGCTTCTTTCAAAGCCAAGCCTTTTTCTTTCGCACCTTTTACAATCGCTTCACCTAATGGATGTTCAGAGCCTTTTTCTGCTGTTGCTGCGATCTGCAGCAGTTCCTCTTCTTTTAGGTTGCCAAACGAAATGATATCTGTTACTTCCGGCTGCCCTTTTGTAATCGTTCCTGTTTTGTCCAGGACAACGGTTGTGATACGCTGGGCATTTTGAAGATGTTCAGCACCTTTGATTAAAACGCCGTTTTCTGCTCCTTTACCGGTACCAACCATGACCGCGGTCGGTGTCGCTAAACCCAATGCACATGGGCAAGCGATGACCAATACGGCAACCATGCTGATTAAGGCCGGGGTAAACCCTGCTACAAAAAAGGTTACTGTGAAAGTCGCAAGGGCAATCAAAATAACAATCGGCACAAAGATCCCGGAAATTTTATCCGCCAAGTGCTGGATTGGTGCTTTTGATCCTTGGGCTTCTTCCACCAATTTGACGATTTGCGCAAGGGCTGTATCTTTCCCGACTTTTGTAGCTTTGAAGGTAAAGGAACCGTTTTTATTCAAGGTTGCACCTATGACTTGGTCCCCCTGTTTTTTGCTGACCGGCATGCTCTCACCTGTAAGCATCGATTCATCAACGGAGGAGCTTCCTTCAAGGATCACGCCATCAACCGGGATTTTTTCGCCGGCACGCACAAATAATATATCTCCTTCTACAACCTCTTCAATCGGAATATCTGCTTCCTGTCCGTTACGGATGACATGGGCTGTTTTGGCTTGAAGGCCCATCAATTTTTTGATCGCGTCCGATGTCTGGCCTTTTGCCCTTGTTTCCAGCAGTTTTCCAAGTATGATTAAGGTGATGACAATCACAGAGGCTTCGAAATACAATTCATGTCCGGTTCCAAGTACTGTGATAATCAAACTGTATAAATAAGCAGTAGAAGTGCCGAGTACAACGAGAACCGCCATATTTGCGCTTCCGCCCCGCACTGCATGATAAGCATCACGGTAATAATGGCCGCCTGCAAAAAATTGGACGATCGTTGCCAGTATGAGTTGAATCCAGGGATTCATGTGAAAAGAAAATCCTCCGCCATAATGCATGACAAGGTCAGATACCATTTGGATTAGGAAAGGAATGGAAATGATGGCTCCAATCAAAAATTTATTCCGCTGTATTTTATAGGCTTTTTCACGCGCATTTTTTTCGTAGTCTTCATTCCACTCTCCTTTTAATTTTGCATCATAACCGGCCTTCTTCACAGCCGCGATCATCTGATCAACACTTACTTGCCCGGGAATGTATTCTACATTTGCTGTTTCCATTGCCAAATTAACGGACGCTTTGATGACACCATCCACTTTATTTAAACCCTTTTCAACCCTTGTGGCACAGGCTGCGCATGTCATGCCAATAATATCAAACTTTGCTTTTTCTTCCTGTACACCGTAGCCTGTTTTTTTCACTTTTTCAAGTATGCTTTCAATCGAGGCTTGTTTCGGGTCATATTGGATCGCAGCTTTTTCTGTAGCCAGATTGACATTTACCTTTTTGACGCCTTCTACCTTGGACAGGTTTTTTTCAATCCGATTGGCGCATGCCGCACATGTCATGCCAGTAATGCCAAAAGTGATATTCTTTTCCGCATTTTTTGCCTGCTTTGCTTGTAATTCTGCGGCCATATGATTCCCTCCTATCAATATCCTATACCCTATACAGGTATATTTTTTTGAAAAAAGAGAGCGTGCCTTTCAGCACAGCTCCATTCCTATGAAATTAAGCTACTTCATAACCTTGATCTTCAATGGTTTCTTTTACTTTTTCAAGCGTTACTTCGTTTGGATTGAATTCCACGTCAACTTTTCCTTCGGATAAATGGACATCTACTTTGCTGACTCCTGCTAATTCACCGACACTGCCTTTGATGGCTCTCACACAGTGTTCACAAGACATTCCTTGTACGTCTAAAGTTACTTTTTCCATTCAAGATCTCTCCTTTATTTTTTCATCGTTTTTTGAATTGTAACTAAAAACTCATCTAAAACATCCATATCTCCTTCTTGGATCCGTTCCACCACGCAATTTTTTAAGTGGCCTTCAAGAAGGATTTTGGATACACTGTTCAGAGCTGATTGGATGGCAGAAATTTGGGTAATGACATCATCGCAATACGTATCTTTTTCAATGAGGCCTTTTACGCCTCTTACCTGCCCTTCAATCCGGTTTAAACGGCTTATGAGGTTCTTTTTGACTTGTTCAGAATGATGGCTTTTCCGTTCACTTGTATGAGCAGGGCAAACGGAAGCATCATTCTCGGAATCCATCTTCAATTCCTCCATCTCACCGCCTCCTTCACGCCCTCAATATACCATACCCACCTATACTATGTCAAGGAATGGTGTTCAAATTTTTCACCGGTTTTTGGAAAAAGTACGGCTATCTTTGTTTCTGTAAGCGTCAAGTAAAATGTTACAGTTTTCAATCAATCATTTTTTATGCCATTTTTTATGCAAAGTAGAAGTTCTGTACTTCATCCGATAATTGTCACCATTTCCGTGAATAATTTCAGCTCTATGGATTATTCTGTCCAATAGGGTCGTTGTAATTACCGGATCTCCTCATCATTTTCCCCATTTTTTGGAGCTTATTGGGGGGTTATGAGGAGTGGTTGAATCGTTTCAGGCTTATTCCATTAATGGTACGGTATCCATTGCTTCATGACGTAAGAAGGGGAGTGGGGCAATTTGCTGCAGTGTAAGCTTGTTTGAGTTGTAAGAAGGTAAATAAAGGGGCCAGAATGTGTCCGGCCCTTTTTACATAAGAAATGCTTTAATTGATCCAGTAAAAGATACTGGCGACAATGACAAGTGCCATCAAAACACTTAAGATCTGTGAACCGGCACCCCTATTATTCGAATGTGCATTCTCTTTATGATCTGAGTGATTATGATTACCTCCGCCACAGCAGTTCATCATGCTTCCCTCCTTGAGTTCCTTCAATATATAAATAAGATAAAACAAAAGTTTGTTTTTTCTGTGCAGAAATCCTGAGATGAAACAATAATTCACAAAAGTTTTCAGGTTTAGGAAAGAGTACAATAACCATAAGAATTTGTCGCCGTTCAAACAATATTTTTCCTGTATAAATAGTAAAGTGCATAATTTCTGCACAATTATGGGTATCCTTGGAAGGAGCAATTAAAAAAGGATGTCTTCAAGTTTTTTACAAGAAATGTAAGGAGGAACTTGCGATGGTGAAAAAAGTATTAACAGGCATTTTTTCTCTCACGATTTTCTTCTCTTTGGCGGCATTTGGTAATAGCGAAAAAAAATCTGCGAATAGCGAAAATACAAGTTCTCATTCTGAAATGGAAATGAGCTATTCCGGTTCAAGTGATGTACCAAAAGGGATGAAAGAAGAAAAAAATCCAAAATACAAAGTTGGAAGCCAAGTCATTATTCACGCAGATCATATGGAGGGGATGGACGGAGCCAAGGCAACCGTAAAAGCTGCATATGCCACAACAGTCTATACGGTGAACTATAAGCCTGCAACAGGCGGAGCTGAAGTAAAAAATCATAAATGGGTTGTCCAAGAAGAAATAAAAGCGGCAGGGAATAAGACGTTAAAACCAGGAACAAAAGTTATATTGGAAGCAGATCATATGGAAGGAATGAAAGGGGCATCTGCTGAAATTGTCTCCTCTAAAAAAACAACGGTTTATATGGTTGATTACACACCGACTAACGGGGGAGAAAAGGTAAAAAATCATAAATGGTTAATAGAAGACGAACTCTCTGCTAAATAGTTCCAAATATTTAACGAAAGGCAAAGTTAATAATGTCCTCCATTTTTGTTTCTCCTTTAGAACAATCACAAATTCAACACCTCAATTTTATCATTAGTATATTAGCGGTAAAACTTCAAATTTGATTTGCATTCTTGTAAACAGTGCCAATTAAAAAGACGGGAAAACTTTCCCGCCTTTTTCTTTAGATGGCTATTCAGGCATATTTCCTGCATTCGGATCTACTTTAAACGATGGCGTAAATCCCTTGTATTTTACCATGGTGACCATCCCTGCAGAAGCATGGTGCAGATCATGGCAGTGGAACATCCAGTTCCCCGGATTATCCGCCTTAAATGCGACCACATATTCTTCGCCCGGTTTTACATTCAGTGTATCCTTTATAATAGGTGAGCCGGTAAGTGGTTTGCCGTTTTTGCTTAACACTTGGAAGGACTGGCCATGCAAGTGCATTGGATGGACTGAAGTTTTTGAAGTGCTCTTTAATGTTACTTTAACAAGATCTCCCTTCTTGACTTCGATCGGATCTGTATTTGGATAGGACTTTCCGTTGATGGTATATACGAGCTGTCCGTCTTTCACTTTATCGCTTAGGTTCATCGTATAATTCACGTCATACTTCTGGTTCAGTGAAAACGCTGACTTGGTTGTTGTTCCGTAATTTGTAAAGTCAAATACCGGCAGAGCCTCTTTGTAGTTGCGTTCGTCTGTCTGTTTTGTTGTTCCTTCGTAGACAATTTTTTGCATCATATTTTTAGCGGCTGTTTTATCTGCGTCATGAGATTCCAAGTACCAAGTGCCCGGATGATCTGCGGTAAATTCAATGTCATACCGTTCGCCAGGAGCCACGCTAATTAATTGATTTTTCACCACTTGAGGATCATGAATGGTATTCCCATCCGTTGACACAACTTTAAATGAATGGCCATGCAAATGGAACTGGTGCGCAAGATATCCGGCATTAATCAACCGGATTCTTACTTTATCGCCTTTTTTCACCGTCAATGGTTTAATGGCATTTCCAGATTTCCCGTTAATGGTATACAGGTCATACATGCTCATATCCTCTGTCGTCATTTTCATATTGCCCATCATCTCATCCATGGTTTGTCCGGATGAGATCCAGTCATCAAGTACGAGTGTATAATCTTTATCGACTTTTTGTTCTTTTTTGCCTTCAACAATCAGCGCGCCGTATAATCCTTTGTCCAGCTGATTCACACTGTCTTGATGGGAATGATACCAATACGTACCAGGCGTTGTCGCTGTAAAATGATACGTAAAAGACTTTCCTGGCTGTACCGCATTCATGGTGACGCCTGGAATGCCGTCTTGGCTGTTTGGCACGACCAACCCGTGCCAGTGAATGGTTACCGGTTTAGACAGGTCATTTTTTAATGTGATATTTACCTTCTCACCTTGTTTCAGTTTAATGGTTGGTCCCGGTACGGATCCATTAAATGTCCAAACGGTAAATTTGTGCTTGCTGTCAAATTTGTTGACAGCTTTTTTTGCTGTAATGGTGATATTTTTGCCGGATAGTTCTTTGAAAGATGTGGTCATTGGTAAATTGGAATTGCTGTTTGAATCGGATGACTGTGAGTGATCCATGTTTTTCATGTCGCTCATATCCATGTTCGACATATTGTCCCCACTTGATTTTTGGCTTGAACCTGAATTTGAACAAGCGGAAACAAAGACTGCAAATAGGGCCAGCATAATAATGAGGGCGTATTTTTTCATATTTTCATTCCTCCCCCTAAAAATATAAAAGAAAAAATTGCAGATTTTATGGAGAAAACCATATCTCTAAATTGAAAATGATAAAAAATTAAAGGAATCTACTTTAAAACGGAATTTTTTACGCTATTGACACAAGAGGGTAAATCGATTAAATTTATAACTGAGAATGATTATCATCATCAAAACAGAGGGGGATACAAATGATAGGGAGTTTATTCATTTCATTCAGGGAGGGCCTTGAAGCTGCACTGGTTATTGGGATTATTCTTACTCAACTTGTCAGGATACGGCGAAAAGGGATGATAAAATATGTTTACATAGGTGTTGTACTCGGATTTATCACCAGTGTTGCAGGAGGCATGATCAGTTTTACTGAAGCGAAAGCAGCGGAAGAGTCTTCAGAAGATATATTTGAAGGAGTCATGATGCTCATTTCAGCCGGACTTATTGCCTATTTCATCCTTTGGCTGCATCGTAACCATGATGCGTCCTCCTCTGTTGTAAAAAAGGTATCACAAAGTACGAATGCAATCAGCCTTTTGGTTCTGAGCTTTTTATCAGTTTTCCGCGAAGGCATGGAATTGGTTGCTTTTAACTTAACGAAAATCACAGAAAATGCTTATACTGTTGCCATCGGGAGCACGATTGGTATAATCCTTGCGATTTTCATTGCAATCGTTGTATTTAAAACATCAATTAAGCTTAATCTTTCCTTGGTGTTTAAAACTTTAGGGGTTTTCTTGATTTTAGTCGGAGGCGGATTGTTTAAAGAAGGCCTGGTTAAACTTTTGGACGGGGAAGAACTGCTTGGGGGCATTGGGATGGCTCTATTTATTGTATGTTCACTCCTTATTTTCCTAAGGCCTGCATATCAAAAACGAAGCAAAAAGAAAATCGCCTGAACCATATACTAACATAATCCTTTATATCCTGATCCGTGACGAAATTTTCACACAAAGTCATACAATTCGCTTAAAATCTAGTATAATATGGGCATAAATCCAATTTAACCAATTCCGCAATCAGGTGATCTTGTGAAAAAGTTTATTATAGAATATACCAATGAACGGATTGTTGCCCAATCTGGATTATTGTAGGAAATTTACTAGATCAAACAAATTTAGCTTCAAAGTTAAATGCCTATAAACTTCCGGGGATTTCCAGAAATCGCAGCTGCTCCAATGGCGATGTAAAAGCGATTTTGATCATATTGAAACATTCCGGGGTGATGTCTTCTTTCAACTGGCTTTGGATATCCAAAGGGTTCCTTCCAGCCCAACCCTGAGGCAGCGTCTAGACCAGGCTGCCTTGACGAAAAAGTGGAAAGAGATCCTGCATGAAGAATCACTGAATCTCATTCGCCGGACAAATGCTGAAATCAGCCCTGTTTACGCCAAAGACAAGGCATACATATATCCCGGTTGACCTGGATGTCTCCCCATTTGACAATTCCAAGACGAAAAAGAAAGGCGTGGAAAGAAGCTATAAAGGCTGTGACGGTTACGCCCCCATGTTCGCTTACATCGGGCAGGAAGGCCATTGTCTGAATGTTGAGATGCGCAAAGGAAGCGTACACTGCCAAAACGGAACACCGGATTTTATCCGGAAAACCTTGCAATCCGCCAAAAAGCTGACAGACAAGCCGTTGCTTTTCAGGCTTGATTCGGGAAACGATATTTGCTGCGAAGAACGTATCATGACCATGGCACATGCGAACAGTTCCATAGTGAAATCAAGACAGAACTGGATCTCGAACGCCTGCCTTCCGGGAAGTATGAAACCAACGGACTTATTCTCCACTTTGGCGTTTTTGCATACAATCTGCTTCGTATAATCGGGCAGGAAGGCTTGAGAGAACAGGATGCCCCTCTGAAAAAGAGAGCCACGAGGAGGAGAATTAGAACCGTCATCCAGAACATGATCATCATGGCTTCGAAGCTGGTTCACCAGGGGCGCCAATGGAAACTAAAAGTCAGCTTAACCAACAAATGGCGTCCAACCTTTGAGCGCCTTTATTATGCTTTTTTCTAATGCCGGCATGAAATTCGGAGTTGACAGAAAAGCTTACAAAAAATGGAAACGGTAAGTTTATTTGGCATGCCATAAAACTGCTCAAATAGTGTACATTCATAACTTACCAATGAAGCAAAATACAATAGAACAAAAAATCAGTTATTTTTCGAATTTCAGCTTGGAAAACCTACCTACGAAAGCCATTCATTAGGTTTTCGTCACGGATTCAGGTTATATTTTAAAATGAAATTAATAGAAAGGGAGACCAATAATTTGAATAGCCTCCCGTTTTTGGTTTTTTATTTTTTATTCTGCCAAACCCACTTATAACCAACACCCCATACAGTTAGCAAGTGATCGTAGATGGGAAATCCCGCACTCCTTAATTTATCCCGAACGTTTCGGATATGTGAATCAATGGTGCGGTCTTCTGTTTCAACTTGATATCCCCAAATGGACGTCAATAATTGATCACGTGAAAAAACCTGGTTAGGGTGCTGTAAAAAAAGACCGAGCAGGGCAAATTCTTTCGGCGTCAAGCTAATCACCTGATCCTGATAGTATACTTGAAAAGAAACAGGATCCCATTTTAAACCGTTTTTTTCAATGGTTTCATGTTCATTTTGACTTGAACGCCTTAAAACCGCATCTATCCTGGCAAGGAGTTCTTTTTCATCAAAAGGCTTGGATATATAGTCATCCGCACCTATTTTTAGCCCCTTAACAACATCAGGTTTATCTGTTCGCGCAGTTAACATGATAATCGGCACCTTACTTCGCTCACGTATTTTTCTACAGACTTCCCAACCATCCATTTCAGGCATCATGATATCAAGAAGAACGAGGTCATATGTTTTGTTTTGAATACGGTCAATCGCTTGAGAGCCTTTTGTTACTTTATCGCAGATATATCCTGCGGGTTCCAAATAAAGGGCAAGCAGATCAAGCATTCTTTCTTCATCATCGACGAGCAGCAGTTTCTTCAATGATATCTCCTCCCTGAAGCCAAATTTCCATTGTTGTTCCAACACCTTCTTGGCTGTAAGCATGAATTTCCCAGCCGTGCGCCTCAATGATCTCTTTTACAATCGCAAGGCCGAGTCCAGTTCCGCCGAGAGACCGCGTTCTTGATTTATCAACACGGTAAAACCTTTCAAAAATATAAGGCAGATCTTCTTTCGGTATTCCTTTTCCATTATCTTTTATGATCAGTTTCCAAATTCCTTCTTCTTTTTTTACATTAAGGTGGATATGCGAATGCGGTTCAGAGTACTTATAAGCATTATCTAAAAGATTGATGATGACTTGTTCAAAACGAATCGGATCCGCAAGCAGCAGGATATTTTTTTTACACCTTACTGTCAGGGTAACATTTTTATTTTGAAAGGCCGGACTTAATTTATGTTCAATTTGTTCGAGCATCGGAAGTAAAGGAAAATTTTGTTTTTGTATTTGGAAAGAATTCCGATCCATCTTTGCTAGGTCAAAGAGATTTTTGATCATATCTGACAACTTATTGGCCTCTTCGTAAATAATGTTTAAATATGTTCCGTTATCGGCATGGCTGTTTTTCCTTGCGATATCCGCATAGCCTTTTATATAAGTCAGTGGTGTCCGGAGTTCATGGGAGATCGAAGCCAAAAATTCGCTTCTTTCCCGGCGCAGGTGATTCCACTCACGTGCAAGCGTACGGATCGAGTCTGCGAGCTGGCCAAGTTCATCTTTACTGTTAACAGGGATTTCAACCGATAAATCCCCTTTTGTAATTTTTTTCGTTGCTTCTTTCATGTTAATAAGCGGACGAGTTAAAATATGGGACAATAATATGATCATGACCAAAGTAATGCCAAATGCCAAAAGGCCGGCAATCCAAAAATGATGGTTCATTTGAGAGATGAGCTGTTGCACTTGACTCGTGTTTTTAAACATATAGACATAGCCGTCTTTAAATGGGCTGACTGACGCAATATATTTTTTATCTTCCCAGTCGCTCTCAATGATTTTTCCTTTATGCGTCACTTTTCCAATCGGCTTGGCAACAATTTTACGCATCTCTTGATCAAGCGGGCTCGAAGAAATAATGTTTTTTTTACTTTTTGTCAATACAATCACAATTAAATCTGATTTTGATTCCATCACGGCAACATGGTGGATTGTTTTCGCATCATTATATTGTTCTAAAACATCCCGGTGGCTGTTGCCTCTCAATAAGAGTGAATTAAATTCATCTTTTACCCGTTCCTTCACAATATTTTGATGCAGAAAATAAATTATGAATCCTTCCAGATCAATCATGATGACAAAGAAAATGAGGCCAATCTTAAAAGAAATATGGTTCAAATACTTCATAAGCATCACCTCCACTCATTTGGTTTCTACGATGAGAAAAATTAACTTGCTTTTGATGAAGTTTTCACCTGTATATATGTTTGTCCATCTTTACCTGGAATGACATTCACCTTTTCCCCTATATTAAAACAACGGTAATATTCCATATTATGTGGCGAAATCACTTTAATCACTTTACCATTGGCTAAACGTATATTAGATTTGCATCGGCTTACGCCTTTATTGTCTGCTGCGCAATCGGTGTCTGTCAGCACTTTTCCGGTTGTTTTGGTTGTGAGTTCTCCGGATGTTAAGTTAACAGCATATTGATTATTTTTGCCGTTCTGCTGTACATTTATTTTGGATTCCACTTGTTTCTCGCTCAGCCCGATATCCTTTTGACTTACGGTATTTTCCTGATTCTTCGTTTTGCTTTGGCAGCTTGCGAGGATCAGCGCAATTCCTAATATTGTAATGAAGCCTATCAACTTTTTATTCATCATGTTCATCTCCTGAGTTTATAGTAGTTTGAATGCTTTAGAAAGTACCTGCAAAAATGATCAAAGATAGTATAAATCATAAATTTAAAGAAAATATGCATTTTGTTGCTCATCATAAAAAAGGCAAAGGATGTAGTGAACAAAGCGTGACGGATGTATGGAATTTGAAAATCTCCATACTTTCTGCACAAGAAAAACTTAAGATAAGTTCAAGAAAGGAGGAAACACGAATGGAGTGGTTCAGTTATTTGTTGTTTCTCGTGTGCCCGTTGATGATGTTATTCATGATGAGAGGTGGCCATGGAGGAGGGCATTCCCATTCAGAACATGATCATGAGATGCATAATAGACTTCAAAATTTAGAAGAAGAAAACCAGAGGCTAAAAGAAAGACTGAATGCATTTTCCGATTACACTGATCAAAAGAAAACATCATAAAAAAAGGGGCAGGAAGAAAACGAATCCTGCCCGTTAATTTGCTCAGCTATAATTTTTAATGATGATTTGGGGAGAGATTCACATACTAATTCGGGCTTGCTGAACGAATCAAATTTGGCTTGTATCTGACCAAATTTGATTCGTTCAGCAAGCCCTAATTACAATAGGGAGGTTTACAATTTGATTGGTAAAAAGATTTTTTCCGTTACAGCCGGCATGGCCATTGCATCCTTAATGATAGGAACCGCCACAACGGAAGCTGCTACGTATACCGTAAAAAAAAGGGATTCGCTATGGAAAATTTCCCAAAAATATAATACAACCGTTTCTAAAATAAAAGCGGATAATTATTTAACGAGTAACATTATTTATCCAAAACAGGTACTTGAGATTTCCTCGAAAGTAAGCACTACAAAAAATACATATAAAATCGTTTCTGGTGACACGCTTTCCGAAATTGCAAAAAAATTCGGCGTCACCGTTTCTCACTTGAAGAAATGGAATAACTTAAGTTCTGATTTAATTTATGCTGGACAAACGCTAAAAGTAAATGGTTCGTCTGGTTCCAGAAATAGTACAAAGGTAACTCCATCTTCTGTTTCTGCCAATATCGGATCGGCAAGCACTGGTTATGGTGTAAGTAAGTTGGTAGGTGTAGCCAAAAGTTTAATCGGCACTCCGTATGCTTGGGGAGGAACTACGCCATCTGGATTTGACTGCAGCGGTTTTGTTTACTATGTGTTCAATAAGGCCGGAAAAGATATCAGCCGTCAAACTGCAGCAGGTTATTACAACAGTTCCTATAATGTAAGCAATCCTCGGGCAGGGGATCTTGTTTTCTTTGAAGATACCTATAAAACTGGCATTTCCGATGTGGGAATTTATCTTGGGAATAATCAGTTTATTTCTGCATCAAATGATGGTGTCTCCATTAAAAGTCTAAGTAATTCATATTGGAAGTCTCATTTTAATAGTATTAAAAGATTATATTAAGCAAAAAATATAGCAAAATTTTCGGATTTTATGCACAAAAGGTCCTAATTCAAACTAGAGTTAGGATCTTTTTACTTGCATTTAAATGTTAGAACTCCTTTTAGAATATCGTTGCTGAAAAAATTGAAATGATAATCCACCAAAGTAAAATAGAGCCTCTATGACTGTAATAAAGAAGCTTGCAGGCCAATTTGTATAAAAACTAAGTGTCAGACCCTCCCAAACACCGATAATTGCTTATAGGATGGAAACAACAATCATGGTAGCAACAGATTGAGTAAAATATCGTATGGGGGAGCAGCTGTATGAATTAATGAAATGAAAAATTTTTTCTTTCTTATCCCTGAAACAGATCAGAGGACAGATAACGTTCTCCAGTATCGGGTACTAAACAAAGAACTCTTGCATGCTTCGGGAGACGCTTTGCCATTTTAACAGCAAAATAAGCTGATGCCACCCCGGATGCCCCACTAAAATTCCTTCTTCTGCGGCAAGACGGAGTGCCAACTTGGGCGTCTGAATCCTTTATAAGCAAAATTTCACCAATGATATCCCTGTTTAAGATCCCGCCTGCATAAAAGCATATATTCTTCATGAAAAGTGGATAGTATCTGCAAAANTTTATATTACATTACAATTAGAAGTTAAAATCATCTATCACATAAAAGGAGAGAAAAGAATGACACAGATAGAGCCATTAAATAAAATTGCATTTCAATTGGGGACGATTGAAGTGCATTGGTATGGGATCATCATCGGTTTTGGCGTTATACTGGGATACCTGCTTGCCACAAGAGAAGCAAAAAAATTAGAGTTAAAGGATGAAATCATTGCTGATTTTCTCATTTGGGCGCTTCCCGTTTCAATCTTATCCGCGCGTGCCTATTACGTCATTTTTGAATGGGATTATTATCGTGAACATTTGAACGAAATTATTGCCATTTGGAACGGCGGCATCGCCATACATGGTGCTGTTTTGGGCGGCATCATTACCGCAATTGTTTATACAAAAAGAAAAGGGATATCTTTTTGGAAACTGGCCGATATCGTGGCACCGAGTCTGATTCTTGGCCAGGCAATCGGGCGATGGGGAAACTTTGTAAACCAGGAAGCTCATGGTGGGATTGTTTCCAGAAGTTTTCTTGAACATTTAAAACTTCCGGATTTTATTATCAATCAAATGTATATTGACGGGAATTACTACCAGCCAACATTTTTGTACGAATCAACATGGGATTTACTTGGATTTGTCTTTTTGCTCTTCTTGCGGAGAACGAATATAAAACGAGGGGAAGTTTTCTTAAGTTATTTAATATGGTACTCCGTTGGAAGATTTTTTGTCGAAGGATTAAGAACGGACAGTTTGATGTTGACATCAGATTTAAGAATGGCGCAAGTCGTCTCCATTTCACTGATCCTCTTTGGGGTGACAGCGATCTTATACAGAAGGAAAAAAGGATATGCTGCTGTCAAATATAAAGAAGTTGAGCAAGGATAACTTAAATTACTTAACAATGCTGGTTTGTGGAAGGGAGTGAGTTTAATGGGCGCAAGCAGTGAGCTGATAAAAAAGAAATACAACCGTATTTCAAAGATCTATGATGTGATGGACCGGATGATTAAAGAAGAGTGGAGGGAAGACCTTCTTGAATCCGTACACGGAACCGTATTGGAAGTAGGGGTCGGGACAGGAGCAAACTTGGAATATTATCCAAACAATGTTGACTTAATCGGTATTGATTTCAGTCCAGGCATGCTGAAGTATGCGGAGAAAAAAGCCGCAGACCATTCTTTTCGGTCAGTGCGTTTGAAAGAAATGGATGTCCAGCAATTGGCGTTTCCTGACAATACGTTTGATTATATTGTCTCAACTTGTGTTTTTTGTTCCGTGTATGATCCGGTTAGAGGGATGAAAGAAATGAGAAGAGTATGCAAACCAAATGGCAAGATCCTTTTTCTTGAGCATATGAGAAGCGAAAATCCTGTTGTCGGGAAAATCATGGATGTAATCAATCCTTTAACGGTTTCACTGTGGGGAGCCAATATCAACCGTCGTACGGTTGAAAATATTTTAAAAGCCGGCCTTAAAATAGATGAACAGAAATATTTGGCCGGTACGATCGTAAGGTTGCTGATTACAAATCCAAATAAATCTTAAAAATTTTTCTAGGGAAGTGAAAAATGATGCATGGGGTAAATCAAACAGCATACGGCCTTTGGGGCGCTGTCCTGTTAAACATCATTATATTTGCACTGTTTACTTATTCGGCGTTTAAGCCGCAAACTAAAAGGGATTGGAGAACATATGGAGCTTTTATGGCATTTATGATTGCGCTGTTCAGTGAGATGTATGGATATCCTTTGACAATATATATCCTTACATCTATTTTGGGAAATAAATATCCTGTTCTGAATCCTTTTACACACGCGAATGGTCATTTATGGGTGGCATTAACAGGCGGATCCCCAATTTTATTTAACATTCTTCACCCTTTAAGCAATGTGCTCATATTTGCAGGGTTAATCATCATTGGATTCGGATGGAAGGGCGTCCACTCCGGGAATGGAAAACTGGTCACAAACGGCCTGTATCATTATGTCCGGCATCNGCAATATAGCGGTTTTATTCTCATGATTGTCGGTTTTNTTGTTCAATGGCCGACGTTTATTACTTTGATTATGGCCCCTATGCTATTTGTAATGTATACCAAATTAGCAAAGAAAGAAGAACAGGTAATGATCCATCAGTTTGGAGACGAATATAAAAAATATATAAATGAAGTACCTAGATTTATACCAAGGATAGTCAGAATCAAAAAAAGAAAAGCCCTTCCGCATGGCTAAAAGATTTGTGCAGATGGATTGATCATTCTTGATTAAATCAGTGGATTTAAGGCATTTTCATTTTTAGGAGAGTTTATTATGGAAAACGAAAAAAAGTTAGTAAACCCGTCTAATGCGACACCTCCAAGTGAAAAGAATAAAGGAAAAAACATATTTAAAGCAATCGGCTCAATTTTATTTGCCATCATTGCATCTTCTCATCACTGGGTGCATACATTATTGATCGCACTTGGCTTGACTACATTAGGGTCCGGACTGCTTTCTTTGTCCCCGTCTATAAAAATTACTTTTATGGCCATTTCTTTAATGATCTCAATATGGATGATTTGGTCAGCAATTAGAAAATGGAACCATCATCGTTCCACTGCATGGATTTATCTTGTTTCTTCTATAATATCTATTGTTATTGTCGCTACAGCATTAGTACAAACGGTTGTAGAAATCAATCAAACTCCAGGACAAGAGCCTGGCCAGGAGATACCAATGGATCA
>JGI26053J44789_1000001_pt1 | contig 75997 bp, 57 predicted proteins | sample HigsolmetaGSP15D_FD_44789 | JGI IMG/M metagenome (IMG submission 44789) | reverse complement strand
GTTGTTTCCTCATCAGCTTTCATTAACAGGGAAACAGTATATTCTTCGCCATATGTTATTTTTGAACCAACATTCTGTGTTACCCCTGATGCTGCTGACGTACCAGTTGTTACAACCTTTAAAACATGGCCATAGTCTGCACTGTCTAATACTGATAATGTTGCATTTTCATTAGGTTTCCAATTGCTATATCCATTAGAAAAATCACTATTTAAAAATAAGTTCCTCCCGCCAACCTGTAAGTTATCGAGATTTGTTTGTACAGCTGAAATATTGCTCGTCAGGCTGTTTGCCGTCGCTGTTAGTGCCGTCTGCGTCGCATATTTTGCGTCTGCATCCGTTTTTGTAATACGTGCAGCAATTTGGTCAGCCTGCGCAGTCAAAGTTGCTTCTGCCGTGCTAACCCTACCCGTTAGCGTGTCAACGGTCGATTTATCGGCTTTAAGCTGTATTGCATTGGTGTTTTGCTGAATAGCCGTTTCTGCGCTGTCTACGCGCCCTGTTAACGTGTTGACCGTGGTCGTGGTAGCGTAACCCTCGAGCGCATCATCAATCTCCGTTTTTGTATAAACGCTGGATGCATCCGCTTTTTTCTGTGCTTCTGCCATTGCATCCTGGGCTTTTGTCCACGCATTGCTGGATTGTGTAGCCGCATTGGATGCTGTTTGACTCGCGTTGTTCGCTGTATCCACAGCACTGTTTGCTGTTGATAAAGCATCTTGCGCATTATCAAAAGCCGTCTGTGCTTGATTGATAGCCGTCTGTGCATCTTCCGCCGCTTGGTTCGCAGTATCCACGGCGCTTTGCACCTGTGCTTTGGCATCATCTGCGTCCGCTTGTGCGTTATTCGCCGCTTGAGTGGCCGCATCAGCCGCCGCTTGTGCCGATTGGGCCACTTGGGTCGCCTGTTCCGCCGTTTGTTGCGCCTGTTCGCCTACTTGTTGCGCATTGGCCGCCGTTTGATTGGCTTCATCAATTGCTTCTTGGACGGCGACATTATCCACGTCGTCTACCCATTGCGTGCCGTCCCAATGCCGGATAGCCGTTACTTCACCGTTTGCATCGGTGACAAACCAAATATCACCGGATTGTGGACTGGTTGGCGTTGTTGCACCATAATATGCTTTGTTTTTGCCATTGGCAGTCGTAATTGCTATCTGTGCTGCTTGTGCTGCATCTGCAGCTGTAGCTGCCGCTTGTACTGCCGTTTGTGACGCAGTTTCAGCAGTTGCTTGAGCCTGTCCAGCTGTCTGTGCTGCACCATTTGCCGTTTCTTGGGCAGTAGTTGCTGTTTGCTCTGCTCCTTTCGCAATCTTAGTTGAGTTTGTGAAAGAAATATCTACACTGCCCATTATGGTCATGGGGTATCACCTCTTTTATGTTCATTGATCCTAAACAATTGATTTGTCCTTTGGCTATCTTCTAAATCTTCATTCCCCCAGGCGAAACCTTGTATTAGCCATTTCTTTCCATCCGAGTCGTAGTAATAACTGATTGCTTCTGGTTCGTTATACTTACCTATTTGATTAATTGTGCCTTTGTCAAATGTATAAACAATCCGGTAAACTAATGACTTTGATCGTATATCAAAACAATACAAACAACGTTGGTCGCTACCGTCTCCATTGCCACTTGTAAAATAGACGTAAGGAAAGTCTAGGCACGCACTTTGATAAGTTTGATCTGTTCCAAAATAATTCACATCAGTTCCTCGGGCAGTGTATAATGGTTTAAATTGTTTGTTCTCCACATCAGTTTTTTTACAAACATAAAATGTTGGATTAGTAGTTCCATAAACAAAAAGGACGTACCCATTTCGTACGTCTAAATTCGTTCTATAACCGCCATTTGTACTTAGTAGATTTACAATGCTGCTATCTCCCCAATCCAAAACCTTATTAGCCTGATAAGGAAATTTAACAACATGCCATTGATTATTAGCAACATCAAGATAATAAGACCAAATCCACATCTTGCCGTTAATATACTCAATACCAAATTGGGCACCATGTCCACCACGAATAACCCACATACGGTCTTTAATGGCTCCGGTTAAATCAGTGCGAGTAAGTACATAACTTTGTATATTAGCCGATCCATCACCACTATGGCGTTTATTACCATAATATCTTTGCGACCAATAAATATCACTTCTTGGATAATCTACCTGAGCATACTGAGCAACACTGTTAGTAAAGTCGTCCCAGCCACTAGGCGGATCCATTTGCAAGGTAGCGAAGTATTCCGCATCTTCTTCTGTTGCAAATAAAATTGAATCACTTAATCCATCATCAACCTGGCAACGAATTGTGCTTCCCGACACTTCGGGACCTACTGTGATTACATTTCCGATTCCTACATGTCTATCTTCCCAATCTGTATCATGGCTTCCATCCGAATTTATTTTTTGCCAAATAAACTTATCATTATCTATTTTCGACGTGATTTCATCAGCCCCTTGATAAACCCTAATAATGATTCTTTTTTCTGTATCATCAGCAAAATCCGTCCCATCTGGAGTAAAGTACTCCACTTTATATGCTTTGGCCTTTTGTGATTCTTGGTATGCCTGTGCAGCCTTAGCTTGTAGTTTCCAAATATCCTCTGGGGTAACTACTTGCACCTCAACAAATTCCCCTAGGATTACTTTATTGTTTTCTGGATTTGCCTCAGATTCATCCAGTTGAATGACCCTGGCATCCAAAGTTAATTCTGGACTCATTGAAAAATCAATAACCTGTACACGATCGCCAAGATTCGGCTTGTAGCCTAAATGTGCAACATCAACTGTATAAGTATATTTAGGATGATTGTATTTGGCCAGTTGCTGTTTACCCCAATCTAATAAACCACTAGGGTTAGCAATACTGTCATTTACAATGTATCCTTCTAAGTATTGATTACCATTGTTATAGAGATCATTTGCTTCATCATCTACAATATACTCCCGGCCATTATTCACACTTGCTATTGAGACTATCTCGCCTTTACTATTTGTACCTCCGTAGACATATAGCTTAGTATACATCTGCGAGTCGTCACCGGTTCTGGTCACTCCTAATAAATCGTGAGAATACTCAAATCTGCGCCCCTCTGATTCTCCTAATTCTTCTACTATGTCAATTAATTTTCGAACAATTTTTCCGTTATAAACCTCTACATAGGCCCTAATTTCAACACCAAATTGGCTAGTGAATTGATCTAACCAATACATAGCATTATTGCCATCAGATATCTCAAGCGACTTAAACCCGCCGAAGAAATCATTCTCACCTATTTCCCATCCTGATCTTTGAAGAATATATTCAAATGCATCTTGGCTATTTGCAGCTTTAAATGTTTTTGGTTGTACGTATATGTGCGTTAAATCCCAAGCCAGTAAATTGATTGCTTGAACTGTTTTTGTATGTGTTGAGCCACCAGCTTCATCTGTTGGACTAAAAATTCTATAACAATAAAAACGGCCATCCCCTCCCTGCTTAAGGAGGTGATAGCCATTTGTCATGTAGGCTGTCTCCCGATAACCATATGGGACTGATATTTGTAAGGTATCGCTCCAAATTTTACCTTGATCATCCGCAATTTTGGTTGATCGTATATCATTGTAAAACTTACATCCTTTCCCATCTAGGTCAAGCACTCCACAAACATTTAAATCCGGATCTAATATTGTATACATTGACTATCACCTCCTAATAAAAAAAGATCCTTTTTAGGATCTGTAAAAGTAATTTATTCAGCATATTTCCAAGTGTATCCTCCCGCTGTTTTTCTTTTACCATGACAGCTAGGCAGGAAGGTGGGTGCCTTCTTTTCGGGAGCGACCCTAGCCTATAATTGATTATAACATTAAATTTCTAATTACTTGTACTTCTATATTCATAATACCAGTCTGCATCACTTAGATCGGGTTCGAAGGAAAATACCTTTTCAACACCACCTTGTAATGTTGGAAAATTACTTCCGATATAAAGCTTATCCATAAAAATAGCGCCGTTTTTATATACGGTGCGATCTTCACAATTGATTTTTATTTCATCACCTTTATTGGCAATGGTTGTGGGAGAAGTGCTAGACCCATTTCCTCCGTCGATAATTTTCCATACTTTAACATCACTAAGACCCATCCCATTATTTGTATAATGCTTGACTGGATTAGCAGCATCTTCTTTAATGTCCATTTTGGCAGTATAAAAAGCAATTCCAGCTAACTGTTTTGCATATTTACCGCTAGAATCAGTGTAGGTGTATACCAAAGGTTTATTCCAAGCAGGGTTTGAATTATCATCAAATTTCATGATTTCAACACGATATTTATTACCTATTTTTTTTAATTCAATGTAGCCATAAAAATTAGTAAAAGTATTAGTTGATGTATCTTCATCAAGTTTGACCGTCTTCCACTGCTGCACTGTTTTTGTCTTTCCCTTTTCAGTGACTTTCTTTGTTCCCGCTCCAAGCTTAACTGTCTTGGTTTTCTTTTTCCCCTTTTTGATGTTTCCTTTACCATAATAAATATTTTTATAATTCTTTGATGTGCCCAGTTGTACTTGTACATATACTTCTTCGCTGCTTCCATTATCTTTCAGCATAATTTTTCCAAATCTTGTCCCGTTTGAGTCCAACAAATATACTTCACATTTTCCGCGAGCTCTAGCATAATATTGACGATTCCACATGCGGACTCTAATTCGAAAATCATCATATCCATTAGGGAGCCATTGTAATCTAACAGGACCGTGCCATTTTTTATCGTTTGTGGCAGGTCCGAAATCAGCATAACCATCACTCGTTTTCCCTACTTTTATCGAATTTGCTGTACTTCTCATGGTTCCGGATGGAATACCATTTTCCAATTCAAAAGTAATGTTAGATGAATCAATAGCAGTCCAATTCGCTAATGTATTACAAGTGTCGTGGAAAACTAAGGGCTCCTTATCTATTGGGGCGTCACCAGTATCAGGATCAACATCAGCTCCTAAGTAGACATAATTTCCATCCTCATCAGTAATCGCAATTTTGGTTACATCTTTTTTGGGCATGCACGTAAAAATAGGATAGCAGTTAGCTGTCCCGTCCGGCGTGATCATTATAGGGTTTTCTGTCATGTCGTGCTGTTGGTATTCGCCATAGCCTTTCGGGTCACTACAGGAAAAGGTAAGCGTGCATTTTGTCCAACATGAAGCCTGGTCAATCCGTTCTGGTTTCGTTATGCTGCTAAAATGGCCATAATATTCCCATTCTGATTCATCGCTGTAAACCATAGGATATTCATCGTCGCCAAGCATAATAAAAGCGGTCGATAAATCGTGAAATTTTTTGCTCGCTTCCTCATTGGAATCAGCCGGGATAGTAATATCAATTTCATCCACGCGCTGGCCATAAGAGTTTCCGAGAAATATTTTTCCAACCATGCCGGGGACGTCCTGGACATTTTCTGTAATCTCGGGCCCGATAGATTTCCTGATGTCATTTACAATAATGCCGAGATCATTTTTACTATCTAAGCCGCCGAAATTAAACGTTCGTTCAACCAATGGACATCACCCCCTTAAATACATTTCTTATATTTGCCTCCTGATTGCTATATTTTTTGTTATTGTCATATAGCTTTTTACCATCGAGGTAAACATTCGGATCAATGTTTGCTACAAGATTTATTAATTGTTTTAGCAGGTTGTTTGTATCGGTCATATCAACCGTTCCCGATCCGCTTCCACCTGCGGAAGGCCCGGAAGAACCGTTCCCGCCAAGGATGGCCAATGCCTGCATCATGAGCTGAATTGCCCGGGTTTTATTTGTTAGCGGGATAACCATTTCAGCCTTGTTTCCCTCGCCGATTTTGGCGATCTGTTCGGTTGTCACAAGACCACCATTTGCATATCCGTGCCCTTTGCCAAGTGCGCTTAATGTTTTTCCATAACGGTGTTTGGCGTAGTTAAGGGCCGCCAGCAGGTTATCAAATCCGTTAAAAATGTTCCCGTGGCCTGGAAATTTATAGGCGTTAAAAGTTGCTGAGATTGTCTGCATCAAGCCCTTTGCAAGGTCCCCGGTAATAGTGTTTATATCTGTATATCCATGTTGGACAGCAAATGGATTGCCACCAGATTCCGTTGCAATTTGGCGCAAAACCTTGTTAACCATTGCTTTGCTCGTAGACAGACCATTCATGGCCAGCGCGCGGATGACATATGGCCGCCAACGCTGGACACCAGACCCGGACGGGTTTGCCGTCGAACCAAACATTTTTTTGATCCAGCTTGCCGCATTTTTTATAATCATTTTGGCGGATCCGCTGGCTATGTCTCTCATAGCACCGGCCAAATTTGCGATTGAATTGCCAGCATATTTTTCAACAACCGTGTTTAATAACTTAGTAGGATGACTTACATATTTCCAAATGTTATCTCCAATATTTTTAAGTTTGCCCCATCCTCCGGCAATTTTGTCTTTAAGCCATCCAATCCCAGATGCATATTTTGGGATACCTGCCAGAGTCATTATTTTTTTGGTATTATCGCCGTCTACTACCTGTGTGCCTTTTGGCGCAAACATCATGGTCGGGCGATCAGGCGAAAGGAACGTCTTTCCGTTTGGAAATTGGATTAATTCTTTCCGGTGCGCTCCGTTACCATCCCCGACAATCATTGGACCGTCCTGCGGGTGCCCACCGGTGCCTTTTGCATACTGTGGCACGTGCCAATGCTTTATCAGATGTTTAGCGCCAACCCTTTTTAAAACCCAGTTTACCCCTTTAATTACACCATTTACCGGCTTGCCGATTGCTCTAAGTAGTGAGTTTCCGACATGTTTGCCGGCATTTGCTATTGTTCTGGCGCCATTTTTTATGCCGCTGGCAATTTTATGCGGTAAAGATTTAAAAGTGCTGACAACTTTCGAGCTAAAAGATTTTACTTTTGAAAACATATTACCAAGTCTACCGCCGGTCAATTTATTTAAAGCGCTAAACCCGCTTTTATAATAGTTTTTCGCAGTATTAAGCGCGCTTTTTGTTGTTCTCTTGATGTCTCCACCGAGTTTTGACCACTTACCGGATACCAAATGTCTGAAGGTTTGAGTAGCGTTTTCCAATGTTTTATGGCCACTATGATAAGTCTTTTTCAGCCCGTTAAACATAGATCTAGCTGCGCCGTTTGTATGTTTGTTAAGCCAGCTGTGTTTGTTGGACACCTGATTAGCCATGCTTCCGGCTAATTTTACTGCGGTATTTTTCATATTACTAAATTTTGACTTAACGCCGGAAACCATACCGGAAACGTGCGATTTTACCGAGTTTGCCATTTCCTTTGCTTTTTGCTTGATTCCATTTACAAAATCACGGAATTTTTTCGAGTGCTTATATAGTGAAACTAAACCGATGGCAAGGGTGGCAACGGCTGTAATCACAAGACCTATCGGGTTGGCTTTCATCGCAAGGTTCAAAAGCCTTTGTGCGACGGCCCACGCTTTTGCAGCTCCCGCGGCTACTTTTTGAGCTGCTGCGACAGCGAGGATTTTCAACCTCTGCGCCGCCCATATCGCACTTGTTTTTCCAAAATTAAATGCCGCTTTAGTCATTGTTCCAATCCATCTTCCGGACACTCTCGCAGCCGTTCCGATTCCTTGTATGGCTTTCTTAGTACCAGACACGGCAATTTTACCAGTCCAAACGAACGCTTTACCGGTTTTCTTCCCTGCTATTTGTAAAGCGGACAATGATTTTTTCACGCCGCTCCATAACAGACTAGCTGACCATTTGAAAAACTTTCCCGTAGCCTTACCAGCTTTGCCAATAGCTGATAATGCGGTTTTTACCTTACCCCATGCAAGTGATGCTTGCAATTTTATGGCATTTTTTATGCCCAAACCGCCAAACATTTTAGACATTATATTGCCTGTTTTGCTAATTACACCACGTAATTTGCTATAACCATTGACCATTTTTGAAATGGTATTTGCTGCCATACCGCCGATTTTCACTGTCGGTCCGAGAGCAGCAGCAAAACCAGCTATTTCTAAAACTGTGCGTCTGGTAGATGGCGAAAGATTTTCAAACTTATCTGTTACTTTATTAATTGCATCTGAAACTTTTGGTAACATCTTAGTACCAAAGTTAAGAAGATCATCTCCAACTGGCTTTAAATCTGTCTGGAATTTACGCCATGCTTTATTGAATTTACCTACAGGAGTATCGTTCATACTTTTTGCTGCTTTTTTTGCAGCTCCAGAAACGTTATCATATGCTTTGTTAGTATTATTCAGCGATTCAATAACCTTCATGGCGTTGTCTTCGCCAAGACTAGACCAAACAGTGGATGCTATCGACAATTTTTTATGCTCATTCCGCATATTTTTAAGGTCATTGATCGCCGAGCCAAAAACATCTTTAACCGTTGCTTTTCCAGATTTATATTTGTCGAATAATTCTTGTGTTCTCTTTGAAAAACTGCCGATATTTTCCTGGAATCTTCCGTCGTTTAAGCTTATTCCAAATTCCTTTACAAAGTCATTTACTTTATCAAAATTATATGCTCCAGATTTTAAACCATTTTCAAGAATACTAAACATGTCTTTTGCGCTGAATCCAGCCTGTGCCCATAATTGGCCATACTCCGAAATATTATCTTCCAGCTCGCCAGACTTGTTCAGTCCTCGTTGGGCACCGGTAACCATATAGTCAAATGCTTCATCGGCTGACATACCAAAGTTTGTCATTAAACTATTAACGCCCCGAAGGGATTCATCTAAATCCGCGCCGGTAATTTTAGACAATGTCAAAGCTTTTTCTGTGACGCTTTTTAATTGTTTATCACTAATACCATTTAAATTTTGCTTAATCTTGATGACAGCTTCACCGACTTGTTCGGTGCTTTCTCCGAATCCATCTGCCCAAACTTGACCAACTATTTTGCCCTGCTTTTTGGCCTCTTTTCCTGTTACGCCTGTCATGGCCTGAATTTTACCTGATACATTGGACAGTTCGCTACTTATTTTGGTCCCCAAAGTCGATAACGCCGCTATCGGCAAGGTAAAAGCCTTTGATAGCTTATCCCCCCATTGGTTTGCCTTTTCGGCACTTTCCGACATTTTACCGCTTATATCAGATAATTTTTGTCTTAATTTAATAGTATAGTCTGACACATTTCCAATCGATCTTTCTAATTTTTGATAGCGTTCGATCGCTACTGCTTGGGATGCCTCTAGTTTTTGGATGGCTAGGCGTTGATCTGCTGTGGCCGAATCGTCCTTGCCTTTAGTCCGGATAAGTTCAGCCAGTTTTGCTTTTTCCTTGTCGATCAGTTGGTTTCGTTTATCAATAACAGTTTTAAGACCGTTGTATTCCTCTTTGTTAGCGGCCAATGACCGGCCCATGGCTTTGTTTTTCTGGACAAGTGCCTGCGTACTTTGTTCAACCCGTGAGATTTCTTCCCGCAGATCATTCATGCCGGATTTTTCATCAGCCAGGGCGCGCTCTGTTTGGCTTAATTGCTTACGATAAAGTGCTTGTTTTTGTATATTATCATTTATTTTTTTCGCTAAGTTTTGGGCCGCTTTTGAATTTTCGGTGCCAGCTTCTACATGTTTTTTGTAACTTGCTGTAAGGTGTTCGTTCTCTTTTTCGAGTAAAGCAATAGTACTTTTTAAGTCTTTATAATTATTTTCTAATTTACCGAGATTGTCACCTACAGCATCATAAACTTTTAGGTTTGCCCTCATGGTGCTCAATTGAGTTTTAAGGGACCTTTGTATATTTGCCAGTGTGTCCGTAAATTTGGATCCATCCAAGCCGAGTTTAATAACCATGCTGCCCAATGGCTTACCAGTTTGCGGCATATTTTAACCTCCTTTCTTAGATACTATCGAAGAAATCTTCTGCGGACATGACTTTTCGAGGTGTAGAAGATAACATTTCTAAAGCACCAAAATAATCCGATTCGTCAATGTCATGGAAAGAATATCCCGCTTCCATCATTTTTTGATAGAGTTCTTTCATGTTTTCATAGGCTTCTTCCGGCGTTACTTTTTTCCCGTGCCATCATCTTTCCCGACTCCCATTACTTGCTCGAGAACATCGGTTAGAATGTTCATTCCGCTTTCCGCCGGTAGATTGTCCAGGATGTAATCTGGTGTAAGGTCTTTGTCTTCAAACAGATCAACAACGAAATTAAGCAATGCATCAAATGTTTCTAGTTCGTTCATTCCCTGTATATCTACTTGCAATTTCATTGCTTCACGAGTTTTTCGGAAACTAACAAAATCTTTTTTAAAGACCTGTGTTCTTCCTGTTTCCTGATCAGTGATTTCTAAGCGTACTCCCATTTTTCATCCCTCGTTTCATCGTTTTAGAAAAAAGGCTGGGTTACCCCAGCCATATAATCAGCCAGCAGCTGGTGCGGTAGCAGCCGGCATAATAAATTCTTCAAAATCAGCTTGTGTGGTCCCATCTGCTTCTTTTGCTTTCGCATAAATGTAACCATCTTTCCTAGAAATACACTGCATGGTAACTTTGTCTTCTGACAGTTGGGAACCGTTGTTATCCGACGTTTTAATATCTTCACCGTCAAATGTGAATTTGCCTTTTAACAGGCCAAGATAAAGGCCTTTTCCTTGTTTATCCTTAGAAATAAGCTCCAGAACGCAATAAGGCGGTGTTGTATTTACGCCAACTTTCGTAATTTTCGTCGTAGAATCCTGTTCGCGTCCCAAAATTTTGTTTACCGCTTCCGTTCCCAGATCATCCAGATCAGCCACGGTCAATTCGCATTTAACTTCACTTGTTCCTTTAGCACTGACGTAAAAAGGCACGTTAGATGCATAAACCACGTTCATATTTGGTGCTAAACCGGAAATATTGGCCTCGATTGTACCGCCAGCTGATCTATCAATTGTAAATGTGTCTGTTACTTTTTCATTGTCATCAAGAATGCTAATTTTAGCCGCATCAAAACCTACTACTGCCATTCTTTTACACTCTCCTTTTTTAATAAAAAGAGCCCGCAGCGCGGACTCAATTTTATTTGTATGTTATTTTTCGAAACCTCCATGTTGTAACAAGCAGGTCAATGGTCGGATCTTTTACCACTCCAAAACTCCAATATTCATACCATCCGGCAGGCTCCATAATATTTGCCAGAATATCATCAAATTCGTTTAGATTTTCATCATCATACGACGTCCATATTTGCAACTGTACGGCGTTTTGTTTGCTAATTGGCCTATTGCTCGCAAAATCATACGGAACGCCTGATATAGGCGTAAGCAAAGCCACAGGGGCACTTTCGACTGTTTGAAATTCTTCTGGGATTAACAGAGCAAAACATTTTTCTGGCGGAATGATGGCAGAAAACTTTTCATCAGCTAACAATAGGTCACGGACCTCTGTTGTTGGCAGTGTCACAGCCCGAACGCCTTCTTTATTTTTTTTGCCATCAAGTCAAAAGCGGCATCTTTCGTTTCCTGCGTCGTCCGCTCGATAAAATGTTGCCCTTCTATGCCTGCGCCCCAGTGACGTTTTCCAGACTTATCTACCATACCCCCTGTTCGCATTGTCCCCGTTTCAACAAAATGAACACGCCAATAGGTATCATGGCCATATCCCACAGTTGCTGTACCGTCCCGCCCGACAGATACATGCACATCGTCCTTCATGTGCTTAAATTTCTTGTGTTCCTGGCCATTTTCGTTTTCAAGCTTGAATTGTTCATTCCAGCTGCGGTACTTGCTTTCGTCCTCATATGGCGTGTTTTCTTCCAGCCTCTCAGCGACGTATTTCGCGGCAGTCCTGACGGCTTCCCGATTTACCTTGTCGCTTTTCCGGGCCATGTTTTTCAGGACCTCATCCACGCCGCCCGTATCGACTTCCACGCTCATTACGTCACCGCCTTCGCAATTATATTGGTAAATTCTTTGTCATATTCGCCGGGTACGATGTTGATAATGTTATATAGCTTGTTTTTATAAGATATTTGGAGCTTGTTGGTAATCTCATAACCCTGTAAATACCGGATAACAAAAGTGACTGTATCTTCCAGGACTGTACCAACTGTAGACTGCATATCTTTCAGATTTTGTGTGTCCAAACTCGCCCAGCAACTGTATACTGGAACAGGCTTTGAGCTTGGTATTCCGTTTGCGTTCGGTACAGACGACTTCTTCACAAATGTAATGCGGTCATTCAGCTGCCCCGTTGTCCTGTAAGACATAATAATCACCTTTCAGCGCCAGAATTAAGGAAGTGACCCCAAATGGTACTTCCTGTAATGTTTTTTCGCTTGTTGCCGATCGTGTTTTGTAATAGTGATCGGTCAACATTAAAACAGCTAAGTTAAATCTGGAATTGTTGTCGTAAAACCCCTCAACATCATCCCCAATAGCCCCTTTAATATAATCAGACGCCGCGGAATAGAGCGCTTTAAGCAGCTCATCGTCGGCGTCTGTATCAATTCTTAGGGCCTGTTTGATATTTGAAATATCAACATCAGCCATTATTCATCAGCTCGCAGTCGTTCCGGATGTCGATCCAGATTGATCAGCAATTCCTGCAAACGACGCTACAACCATTGCTTCTGTATCCCACAATTGGACATCGAAACGGTCAATTGCACGGATTTTTGTCGTATCCGTTTCAAATGCGCCAGCACCAACGTTTGTAGACATCAGCGAAAGCTTTTCACGGTCAAATAGTTTTACGGTTTCCGCCATGTCGCCGATATACAGCGGGTAAGTCGGAGTAGAGGCTGTTCCACCGTTTGGCAGCCAACGGTCAGAAATGACAACCAATTCTTTACCAAGCAAGGACGGGACTTGCTTTAATGTTTGCCCGGTCGTTGACATTGGAGTAAAGGAATCAGCAACAACCATTGGTTGTAACAAATAGCGGCCATCAGAATCTTTAACCTTATCCAGCACGTTAAATCCGGATTGGTTAGTGTAAAACCTTGTAGTAGCATGCAAAGCCGGATCCAATTGAGTATTAAAAATGTCCTTGATACCGTCAATATCCTTGATGGTTTTCTTTTGGGTACTCGGCAGTTTCGCAAGTTCTGCCAAAATAGCATTATTGCGCGTTACAACTTGCTTTTTAGCCAGCCATTGTTCGATGTAAGCCACAATCTGTTCCGCTGTATCTTTCAGCAGTGTATTCGACAGCGTGGAAATGCCGGCATAGCGTTTAATCATATATTTGATAAGCGTGAAATTCGGATCATCATTGTTTCCGATTGTGCCAAATTCGTCATCAATATTTGCAAACGGCGTGACATCCGTCCACTTTTCCAGTACACGGGACCCGCTCAGCGTAGAAACAGGGATGACCTCGACATATTGTTCAAGCGAATTATATTGACGTTTCAAAGCGTTAATATTAGTTTGAATGTCTTGCGGAATTGTAAGACCGGCGCCATTCCCATCTGCATCAAGATCGGAGCCGAGCGCATTTTTCGGCTGGAATTTACCAAGCATCAAGTCCTTAAAGTCTTTTGCAAATTCTTTTACCATGTTTTCCGGCATAGGTTGACGGTTAATTTTCGGTTCGGATGCCGGCTCAAGGTTTTTTGCGTTTGCTTCAGCTTCATCTAGTTGCTGTTTCGCAAGATCGCGTTTTGCCTTCGCTGTTTCCAGCTTGTTTTTTAGATCGTTAATAGCATCGACTGTGATGCTATCATCCAAAAGAGCAGTTTGAATTTGATTTTGAATATCGGAAACTTTTTGTCCGGCTTCAATCCAGGCATTTCTTAATTGTTCAATGTTCATGTTATCATTCTCCTTTTAATACTTTTAGTTTTTTGGCAAGCAATTTGTTTTCTGATCGCTTTTCTGCATCCGTGGAAGACTCCACAAGCGCCTTAGGAACGTTTTTATATCTCCCGGCCCATTCCCGGGAAATGGATGCCACTGCCTGATTTGCGTTTAAAACTTGATCACACAGGCCATATTCAAACGCCTCCTGCGCAGACATCCATGTTTCTGCGTCCATTAACTGCGTGATCGTCTCTAAATCAAGCTTGTCGCCGGCTTTTTCCAGATATGTTTGCTTAATGCTGTCGGCGATATGGTCCAGGTTATCTGCCTGTTTCCTAAAATCAGATGCATTTCCATAGGCAAAAGACCATGGATTATGAACCATCAGCATGGCGTTAGACGGCATATAAATAGCGTCACCGCTCATTGCAATCACGCTTGCAATCGACGCCGCGACACCATCCACATAGCAATTTACCTGTGCTTTATGCTGCTTAAGCATGTTTCCAATGGCGATGCCGTCAAACACATCCCCGCCCGGGCTGTTAATGTGCAAATTAATGGTCGTCACATCTCCGAGCGCATCCAAATCGCGTTTAAAAGCGCTGGCCGACGTATCGGACGCATCGGATTCCCATCCACTTGTTGTTATTTCACCAAAGATAAAAACATCCGCGCTATTTTCTCCGGATACTTGCATTTTCCAAAATTTATTTAGCTGTTTTGCTTTCGGCATTTGATCCACCTCCTTTCCGTTCAGATCCTGGTGTATCTATGGTGTATAAATCCCCAGAAACCCATAGTTTGTTAGCGTTAGGGTCATTATCAGGCGGCAAATCCTCTAAAATTCGGACATCATTCGGGGTTAAAAATCCGCTTCGAATGCCGATTTGATAAAATGCGCCCCGCGTTTGCGTATCTCCCCTTAGCAAAGCATTCATGTTAAACTTGAAATGGTAGCCTTTTTTTCGTTGTGCTTCAGTCAATAATTTTTTGTTAAATTCTTCCTCATATTGCCGGATAGTTGCCGCTAAATTGCCGGTAACAAATTCCAAATTCAATTGTTCAAGTGAATTATATGAGCCATTCGAATTGCCCAGAAAGTGCTCCGGTATGTTGTAAACCATGGCGACCTTTGACCGCGTGACCTGGTCAACGTCAAGAAGTTTAGAGTCAACAAGATCGCGTTCAATTCTGCTGATTGTCACGCCGTTTTCTTCGAATAGTACGCCGCCATTGTCTTTATAAAACTGTGCGATTCGCTTTACAATTTCTTTTTGCTGCTCCTCGTCCATATTGGTGTCATAATGGACAATAAACCCTTCATTTGTTCCGACTAATTGATCAAGTGAAATTTTTTTCACTTGTAAATCATAATCAATTGTATTTTTTAACAATTGCATCGGATTTACGCCTTTTACAGACCCAAAACGAGGAAATTTAAGATGCAACATCTGCGTATAGTGCATATACATCGTTTCTTTTACCATACCGTTATCAATCGCCGATACGGCATAATAAAGTTCGCCTGTCTTCACGTCAAATAAAGGCTGGCAGGCTTCCGGTTTAACCAGCGCCAAATCAACAATATTTCCGTTAATATCCCGGAAAATTTGCACATACACATTTCCTTTTAGGTTCCTAAGTGCCTCGATGTCGCGTCTAAAATCAAATCCGGTAAAATATCTAGGCCCATTCACTAGCAAATTATATGCCGGCACGTCTGTGGGCTCATTATAGGACCCATCATACAATTTTAATGGCATGCTAGCAAATGTATTGGAAACCCTGCTGATCGCGCTGAAAATCGACTCTGAAAGCTCTCCGACGTTATTAAACAAATCGGATGATGAAAGATCATTGATTGAGTAAAAATTTGATTGTACGGATACAAGGTTTTTGAAAAACCGTTTTATCCGATCTTTTAGTTTCGTTTCCATCACCCCCTTACAGCTTTTTGAGATCGCTAACGCTGAAGAATGAAACCTTCGCAGGTCCTGCCGGCTTAATCAGCATTGGAATAGCAAACGTGTGGGCGTTCAAAGTGGCCGCAAAACCATCAATTTTTCGGTTTTTCGACTGCTTTGTAGGGATCCAGTTTTTATTCCTGTCCTCTACAAGCCGCACATTATTCAAGTACCATCTATAAATCTTGCTATTGTTGAAAATAACTTTACCATCAAGCATTAATTCCTTGAAGTTTTGCAATGGCCCGCCGAGTGTGGTAAAGCCCTGGATAACTTTTTCGGTATCAAAACCGTAATCTTCTAGGGCCTTGTTTAAAAATAAGGCCTTCGCCTTGTCATATCCGATTTTTTTAATCTTATAGATTTGAGATTTCTCGACAAACCAATCAAATACATATTCATATTTCACGTAATCACCTGGCACAATGGTCAAATCTCCGGCTGTCTCCCATTCTCTCAATCGCGGCTGGTTGTTGTCGCGATCATATCGGGCTTGCGGTATCCAGCTATGATGCATAATAAATATGCTGCCGTCATCCAATGGAAATTCAAGCACAGCCGCTGTGAAGTCTTCCGTTTCTGATAAGTCGTATCCGCCAAAGCAGACTCGGCCTTTCAATGTATCGACATCAATCACGCGGTTGTTCTTATTTATCGTAGCAACATCAACAAATGACAGCTCGTCAACATCGCTAAAGATGTTAAATTGTTTTGTCATCCAGTCGGCCTTTTCTTGTGGGCTTTTCCTGTCCTTTTTCCAGTCGGAAACGAGGTTCACAAAGTCCATCAATCCAATGTTCGGGTTTGCCTTGATCCAAAGTTCCGGGTGATCAGCTTCTTCCGGCTTGTCCAATTTGGCGATAAAGTAAAATGTCCTTTCGTCCAAATTTTCATCCAAGCTTTCTAAACATTCATGCGCTGAATCGTAATAGCTCATCAATGGGCCATCTAGTACATATCCGGCCGTTGTGATGTATATGATTAATGGCTGTTTACGGGAGCCCCTTGATTTCTTAATAACGTTGATCAGCTTAAAATCCTTAAACTCGTGTATTTCATCAAATATGCCTAAGTGCGTATTCAATCCGTCAAGACGTTTACTGTCGGATGCCCTGGCTTCAATCTTAGAATATGTCTTGTCATATTTGATTACAGACCGCTGCGGCTTGTATCGCTTGGACAAATAAGGTGATTCTTCAACCATCGCTTTTGCTTCGTCAAATAGTTCATGCGCCTGCTGCTCGGCGTTTGCCAAAACATAAATACGGGCACCATTTTCGCCATCAAACCCCAGCATATAATTCGATAAACCGGAAATAAGCGTTGTTTTCCCGTTTTTCCGGCCAACAAATACCAGACCTTCACGAAAACGACGAATGCCGGTATTTTTATGCACCCATCCGAACAGATTGCCGATGACAAAATGTTGCCATGGCTGAAGAACCAACCGATCAAAGTCACCTTTTGACGGTTTACATTTCTGCTCGATAAATCGAATCGGGCGATGCGCCTTTTCCTCATCAAAGACCCACGGAAAATCATCCGTTCCCTGGCGCTCCAAATCTCGCAGATGCCGCTTTGCCGCCAGAATATTCTCTTTGCTAGCTGGAATTGATCCGTCGACAAGCCTTTCTGCGTACCATGTGGTTAAAAGTTCCGGATAGGGTTGTTCGAGAATTCCTCCCCAGCTTTTTTGTTCTGCAAGATAGCCTTCCCACCATTCTTCAAGCTCGGAATAGTTCATTTCCAGCAAAGGCTTAGAAATCGTCGTCGTCATCTTCCTCATCTTTGCTTAGATTAATGGCTAATCTTGCTCTTGAAGCCGGGGAAAGCCCTAAATCAGATCCGAAAGATCGCATTTGCATTGCTGCATCTTTCATGCGCAAAATAAAAGGGTTTGGCCTGTCGCCAACCCATAGCCCGTTCTCTTTAATTTGTTTTTTAAACGTTAAATATTGTGAATAGGCATCACAGTACATGGCGAGATGCCCGATGTCGGCCTCATTGATCAGCTCAACACTCAACAATAATTTTGCCAAACGTTTAAATTCCTTTTTAGCTGTTTCATCAAGCCACGACGGCGGGTTCACATGCGCGGCGCTCATTTTCATTTTTTCTTCTTTTTCTGCCCGCCGTTTTAGCTCATTGGTGTTTTTCTTTGCTGGATTGCCCTGGAGCAATTGCAAGCGTGCATTTTTTGCTGGCGTCGGCATATTATCACCACCCTTCGTTTATTTTCAGAAAAAATTGGCTTAGACGACCGGCTAAAAAATATTGATCGGCGGCAATATTGTGGAAGTAGGTGCGCACCGTTTATATGGCGACGGGCTTTTCAATTTTGGAAAGAGGGGGGGCTACCCAATCACCTCGTTGTTTGCGTAAAATTTGAAAATATCTTTTCGCCGCTTCGGTTTTTTCTCACCGCCTGGCTTTTCCGGGTGCTCTTTGTTGTGGCATGCCGGACAAATCGTTTCCAGATTGTCCATGTCCAGCGCCTTTTCCGGTGCATCCTTGAGGGCTTCAATATGGTGCACGATGTTGGCTTGCGTAATAATGCCACGCCTTAGGCACTCCTGGCATAGATAGTGATCACGGATAAGCACAGCCTTCCTGCACCGTCTCCACGCTGATGATGCATAGAATTGTTTTGCTGCTTCGTCTGTTTCAAATCCTTTCATATCAATCCCTCGAGCCATCGTAACTGCTCCTGCGTTATTTCCATTACCCTTCATCTCTCATGGCTTTATCTGCTTCGGCTATTGCCTCGTTCGCTATTCTAATAGCTTTCTGTGCTTGTGTAATAGCTTCTTTCGCATGTGTGATTGCGGCCTTTGTGATTGCGTCGTCCATTTCCTTCACCTGCCCATTGCATACTAAAAGCGCCCATCCATATGGATAGACGCTTGAGGCAGAACCACCAAATGCTGTTTCCGCAGCATTTTTTATTCTTTCGATACTACAATAATATCAGGTTAAAAGACGAATGATCATCACAGTTTCTTTATAAATCATTCGCGTTTTCTTTATTTTGTCTTTGCGAATTTGTTTTATATACTTCGATCCGCATTGCAATGGCGAATTTGTAAAACATCCTTGGCTTAAACTTTGTATAGTAATAGGTTTCTCCCATTCCTAGCTTGTTGTACACTTCATAATCATAAAGTTCTTCCTCTCCCATGTACTTTAGAATAAATGCCTCTCTCTCGCGTGCAGAAAGCCTATTTACGGCTTTTGCGAAACGGGTAAGGTATTCCATCCTCTCACGTTCAAATTCCACCATACGGATTGCTGAGTCCTCTGTGGACGAATGAAAAGCATTTGTATTTGTTGGCGGAATCATGGAATAACTGGCTGTTATCTTTGGCAAAAACTCATCTTCCGTTTGCAGTGAGTAATATCTATATTTTGCAATGGCTTTTTCTACGTTTGCCTGTGTTGCATCTCTATCTATTTCGGGAATGAGTAATGATAATTGATCTACCAATTCAAGCCCTCCCTGTTGTAAAATATAGGTAGCCGAACAAATATTTAACGGACTAGGGAAAGCCTGGTCTTTTTTATTTTACATGTTTAATTCTCTGCGAATATAAACCGGAATAACTCCAAAAAGAAAGTATCCAGTGTAAATGTATAATGGAGATGTGAATTTGCTTCCAACTGTCTTCTTACTGCGCCATTCTTTTTTTACAATCATCTTTTTCACCTCAATATCCGTTTTCTTGCCGTTTGTGATTTTCCTCATTCTTTGCAAAATAGGCATCCTCGACTTGTTCCCATGTGAAGCCGAGATGTCCAACCAGACCAAATATAATACTCCACATCATTACATATTCATCTCTCAGCTCGATGTCTGACCCATTTCTTTTCGTGACAAGATACAAGTATGATGCTTGCGCGAATAGCTCATTGAATTGTTCTATCTTGTTTGCAAACATAACCGGTTCTGGCTCAATTTTTGTCAAATGTAAATCAACTCCAATACTTAATGCAAAATGGACGATATCGACAAGTTCCTTAATAACAAAATTTTCAACACGTTGAACATGTCGGCCATCAGTCAAATGAGCAAACACAAGTACTTCAGTTCGTGGTGTTTGGTCATTGCTCCAATATTTAAACTCTCGAAATTCATTTGCACATTCTCCAATTTCTACAAGCATGGCCAGCATTTTCTTTTGCAACCGATTTTCCCCTTCTTCCACAGGATGCTGTTCGTATATGTGACGGTCCAGTTCCGCCTGTGCTTCAAATAATTTTTGTAAGTTCATTCCTTCATTCCCCTCTCCAGCAATCTTTTTAAATTTAAATTTTCCTTTATCTCCGCCGACAATTTTTTACGCAGTATGGCATTTTCTTTTAGGGCGTATTGCAGGCCGTCCAGCAGCTCCTCGATTTGCATTTGCTGCCAGTCGTAAGCATCGTCTGGGCAGTCATCTAGCGTCTGCCCATATGTTTCATACCCTTTCGAAATACGAGCATTTAGATTTCTAGCAATCATAATCATTATTTTTCCTGCGATATCTGAACCCGCTAATCTTGTCATTTTCTCGCTCCCCTATTCTGAATATTCGTATCTATATATTTCCAAATGGTCAAAATCAAAATTACCGTATCTCATTCTGTCGTAAAGTTTGTTTAATCCGCTTTTTAAATTAATCTTACCGTCAAATACTTTTGCATCGCTTCTATACCTAGAAAGTTGTATCTCTCCCATTTCAGTCGGTTGTTGGTTCCACCCATTATGAGATGTTTTAGCGATTCCCCTACCTTCAAATCCAATAAGATAATCATCATCAATTTTTATAATGTACTTACTCTCTTTCCTCACATTTCCTCGCTCCCCTATACTGGTTTTTGTGAATAAGCGCGTACTCTTGGCCGCTTACCATAATTTTTGTTGGCAGTCCCCGTTTTACCTTAAGCACCGTAACGACAGGCCGATACTTATCACCCTTTTTGCGCGGCTTCATCTTTTCGCACCTCGTGTAAGGCACGTTTTCGGCAGGATGCCTTGTGCAACTAAATCCTTGTCGCGGATCCCATGGCTACTTTTCCAATACTGAAGGGTTCTAAGTTTAATATTTTTGATTCTCGCGATTTCTCTTACTTGCAATCCTTTTTTTCGTAAATTTATATATTCTTCCGTCGTCATGTTTACTTTGCTTCTTCTGCGGTGTTTGCCCATGTACCTAGCATTGTAAATTAGTTTTTTGAATTCTTTGCTTTTAGGATCCATGTCTAATGATTTGGCAATGTCCTTTTCTTCTACTCCTCTTTTAAGTAAATAGTTTAATTCGCTCAGTTTCATATCATATCCTTTCTCCAAAACTTTTATTGTTCTCCATGTATAGATTGCGTTCATTTTTTCACCGCCTTCATCATTTTTGCTGTCCATTGGTTAACCATCTTAACGCCGGCAAATCTTCTTCTTCCGTCAGACGTGTATTCAAAATCCTTCCGCCATTCGCCCATGTTCGTAATAGGGGAAATCAGTTCAAATCCGCGTTTCTGTAAATCCTCCACAGCTTGCTGTATTTCTTTTTCCGTCCGTCTGTGTATCGTTACCGGATACATATCATTTCGCCCTCACTTTCGGTATTTCGCTTCCGCCCAGCCTTTTGCAATCCATCCCGTGCCGGCTGGCGCAAACTTTATACAGGGAACAGCGTGTCAAGCACACCATTTCCCTATCTTCCTTTATCATCCACGGCTTGCGATCATCTGCCAAAATTACTTTGTTGTTCAAAGGCATCACCTCTTTTTATAGTTTTGTACGCTTTTTCCAATTCGCTTAAAGATAGCTCATACAGCTGCCGACCATCCGGATGCTTAAAATATCCCATCTTCAGCAATTTTTCTTTTAGTTCGTCTTTCTTCCGTTCAAATTCCACCTTTTGCTACCTCTTTCATGTGCTCATATTTCCTTTTTAAAATCTGGATCATTTCCAGCGTGCTGGTGTAGGCATTTCTCCATCTTTGCGCTTCTGCTTCCGCCAGTGCTTCATTTCGTCTTGCTTCTGCACCGATCACTTCCGCAGCTGCTTCTTTTTCTTTGGCTGTTTTGTACGCCACACCATCCAACTCAGCGCCGTAAACAATGGCGCTTGCGATTGTTTCCCGCCTTTTGGCTTCTGCCAGCTTCCAGGCTTTTACGGATTCGGCGTGGAGACCGCCAATGATCTCCAGTACCTGACCATAGAGGGAAAGCTTGTCCATTAATTCTTTTGGTAGTTCTTCGTTTAACTCATTCGCCTGCTTATATAGTTGCGAAAGTTTTTCGGTTCGATTCATAGTAATCTTTCCCAATTATTTCCAATGTATCGGATCAACACAGATTCTAAAATATCTGTTCCATTCCCAAAACTTTGCATACTGCCAAACCTGGCACCACAGCTTTCGCATTTTACTGCGATTAGGATTTTCTGATTTTTAAAAGTATCGTTTGTAAAAATTCCATTGAAGTGATACGCATAACTTCCGCAACTCGGGCACGTAAATGTTCCGATTTCCTGGTCTAAAATCTGGATTTCACTTGCCACGTTTTTCATCTCGCTTTCTCTTTTTATATTCATCCATTGTGATCCATCCGCCATATTTTTTTACATACTTTACAACGGTTAATGTGTATGGATAACGCTTTTCAAATAACTTTCGTTTTAGCCTAAATTCCGGCGTTTCATAGCCTTTTACGTCCACGATTTCAATTGTCCCGTCATTGTGGATAATCTTAAAATCCGCCCGGTACTCTATTTTCCTGAAAGTCTTGCCATTCTTTTTGAAGCTATCTTGCAGTAAAAATACCGGTTGCCTCTCAAACGCCCGTATTTTCCCTGTGCGCCGTTTTTCTTCAAGCATGATGAAATAGTCGGCTTCAAGCTTAGAATCGAAATTTACCCCATCTACGGACGTCCTATGGGCATTATACTTCGTCAATCTTTTCTACCTTCTCCCGATATAATTCTTTCAGTTCTTCATCCGACAAGTTTTCTAAAAACTCGCGGTTGTAATTAGTCAACATCTCAATTTGAAAGCACATCATTTCCCTATCCATCATCAGAATGGCAGATCCTCCTCATTAATATCTATCGTCTCACTTCCGGGCTGAAATGGATCCGACGGGTCCGACGTATACCGTGGTTCTTTCTTCTTTTGCTCCTGCTGTTTTGGCTCTAAGAATGAAACCTGGTCGGCAACAACTTCCGTCACATACACCCGTCGCCCATCCTGGCCTTCATAGTTTCGCGTTTGGATGCGGCCGTCCACGCCTGCAAGCGATCCCTTATTTAAATAGTTTGCGACGTTTTCCGCCGTTTTCCGCCAGGCGACAACATTTATAAAATCTGCTTGTTGCTCGCCGTTGTTTTTAAATGGCCGGTTAACAGCCAAGGTAAAATTCACAACTGCCACCCCGTTTTGCGTATATTTAAGTTCAGGATCGGCTGTTAATCTTCCCACTAAAATTGTTCTGTTCATCATGTTTCTCTTCTCCCTCCATAAATTTTTCAAATTCTTCATCCGTTGTATTCGGGATCAGGCCGGCTTTGAATAGATCATATTTGTCTGCCCAAAACCATGGGCCATATAGCTTTTCGTGCAGTTTTTCCAACTCTTTTCGCAGCTGCTCATTTTGGTGCGGGCTGTATTTCCCGCGGTGATGCTCCGCGCACAAAAACCGTATGTTTCGCCATCTCCCGCGGCCGCCGGCAGATTTAAAGCGTACATGGTGCGCTTCCAGGTTTTCGGTCGTTCCGCATATAAAACAAGATGCACCGTGTTTTTGTAAAGCCTGGTTATACTGTTCCTTTGTGATTTTCCCGCGCACCGACGCCATCGGGACCCGCCGGCCCTTTATTGTTTCGTCTTTCTTTTTGCGTCCTTTCCGCGGCTTTTTCCCAAGCTGTCGCTCTTTTGGATATGGCCTGTATTTAAATTCCATAGGCCATATTCCTTTCATAAATAAACGCCAGGGATGGGAATTTATTGTGCTCTTTGCGTAGGCTCCGGAATGTCACGTATTCTTTCCCGCGCAAAAGGCCAAAATCAATATCATATTCATAACAATTTACCGGATCACGGTTAAACTTGGACCGAAAAAACATCATGGCATCCTGTTTGGTTTCGGCGAAAATAAAAGCAAATTGGTTTTTGTTTAACTTTAGCGAGTATATTTTCACCTTGTTAACTCCCAAGATGTTCTTTTCATAAGACTGCCGGAATTTTTCCTGATCAATTTCTGCCCGGAAAATCTTACTCGCGTCGTCATCCAAATTGATTTTTCCGTCAGACAGCAGGCAATGAATGTAATGGGCCATAAATGGTTCTTCATAACGGATCGCATCCTGGTATACATCCCTAACCTTCATCTGCGATCACCCCCGTAAACTCGTTGTATCGTGCTAAAACTGTACCGACAGGGCCATTTCTTTGTTTTGCCAATATGATCTCGAGCGTATCGTCATTAATTTCCTTCTTGTAATACTTTTCGCGGTAAAGAAATATGATTAAATCAGCGTCCTGTTCTACGCTCCCAGACTCCCGAATATCGCTCATCATTGGTCGTTTGTTGTTCCTGGTTTCAACCGCCCGGGATAGCTGTGCTAAACAGATAACCGGTATGTTAAATTCTTTTGCCATGTTTTTAAGATTTTTCGAGATTTCCGTAACCTGTTGATGTGCATTCCCGCCGTAAAACTGTTCCGGCCGGATAAGCGTTAAATAGTCAATAAAGATAATTGGCTTTCTGTCGGGAAACTTGTGCATTAGTTTCCTTATTTTTGCCCGCATCTCCGCGATTGTTTGTCCAGCCTTATCGAATATTTGGATGTTTGTATCTCCTACTTTGCCGATAATAGCCGGCCAATTTTTTTTCTGGGCATCGGTTAAGGCGGACAGATTATTCATCTTCAGACGGTTTATACGGCCCGTAGAAGCTATTAGTCTATTGGTTATGCTTTCTTTTGACATCTCGAGCGAAAATATAATCGGCAAGTTCCCGGACCATCCAGCCTGCTTTGCAAAGTGCAGCATTACGTCCGTTTTGCCCATGCTCGGCCTAGCCGCTATAATTGTCAACTCACCATCTTGAAAACCGTTTGTCATTTTGTTTAGGTTGGTAAGTCCTGTTGTTACGCCTTTTTTCTCTTTTTCTTCTTGCCATGGTGCTTCATACATCTTTACCAGGGCATCCGTTATAGGCGTATAATCGTCTATTTGCTGCTCGTTTATGGCGTCCAGGCTGGATATTACTTTTCTAATATCCCAATCTTCTTCGCGTGCAACCGTTAGGATGTTTGTTTTCTCACGGTTCTTCCATGCCTCTATGACAAGCTGTTCGTATTCTTCGTATTTTTCCGGGTTAGCATAGCTTTCTATTTCATTTAGATACGACACGCCACCGAATGTTTCGGGATCCGCTAAAGTGGTTAATGTTATGACGTCGACGCTTTTTCCTTTACTATGTAAATCCTTCATGATGTTGAATAAGCATCGGTTTCTATCGTCTTGAAACTGATCCGGCTTAACTGCCGTATCCGCGATCAGATAGTTTTCTTTCAGAAAGCTTCCTAAGAGTGCTTTTTCGGCTAACATTAATCCTCACCAGCATTGATGTCGTATTCAAATTCTTTCGGGCGGGTAGGAGTATTTGAGTCGCCAGTAACATAATCTTGATTTAGATAGCTTTCAAATTTTGTTCCGAACAATGTTTCTGGTCTAAGATATTGATTCATTTTCGTATCATGCAGCCATTCAGCTGTTTTTTTGTCTATAACAGTCTGAAAATCTTTTAACCTAAAACCTTCATTCCACCTTGCTTTAATAAGTCTTTGTGTAGCTTTTGTATTTGGGCGGAAATTTTTATGGGCCGCATCGTTGAGATAGGTGACTATCTCAACATAAGGTATATTATTTGTATTATTAATAGATGTATTATTATCTTTTGCGTTTTCGCATATAGGGGTATATTCGTTTTCACAAATACCCCCTTTGTGTTTTCGCAAATAGGCATATCTGTTTTTGATGATACGTTTCTCGATTTGTCGGCTTCCTTTTTTGTATTTAATCTCTGTCGTAATAAAGCCTTTCTTTTCCAAACTACTTATTAAAATGCTTATTCTGTTTTTGCTTAATCCGAAAAATTCCGCGAAATAGCCATTACTTGCCCAACATCCATCACCATTGTCTAAACTGTCGATTTCAACCAGCAGCACCTTTTCCACTAAGCTTAGATTTTTATTCAACCAGATTTCTTTAGGTATCCACACTCCTTTAAATGCCCTCTGCATTTTTTTCACTCCTAACTTTCAATAAAGATTTCAATTCTTTTTCTGGTAGATTAATCTTTATTTGCTTTTTGTGGAAATGAAATTCGTGGTGACAGTTTGGACAAATATTAACCACTTTTGTTCCGCCTTTTGACTTTGGTATTGGGTAATGATGTTTATGCAAAACGCTTGTATGAACGCCGCACCATTCGCATATTTCATCTCCAAACCCAAGCCCTTTCATGTTTTTACTTTTCAACTTTTCGACAATGTCTTTTTCGTCTACGAGTGTTATATAACCTCGATTGACTAACTGATTCATCCACTTATATACTGATTTTATGCTGACGCCATATAGCTTTGAAAAATGATTATTAGTTTCCCGACAATATCCTTTTCTATTACAAATCGCCACAATCTCGCCATACAGCAGCTTTGCACCCGGGTTTAAATCTTTGTCGTACCGCACATTCGCCGGAATGATAGCATAATAGTTTCTGTGCATATTTTTTCACCTTCTATGCTCCCTGTTTCTCCGTTGCCGCTTTTAGCCACTTGTCCAACTTCTTAATGGCTTCTGTTGCTTGCCTGCTGGTCAGTTCTTCAAATTTCGTGATTTTTAAAGCTTCATAGACTTTTTCCGGCGGCTGGTTGCGTGCCTGCGCGAATTGCAGGGCTTTTGTTTTTATCTCACCAATCTGTTCCGGCGTTACCATTTCATTTTGTTGTAACTTTGCATTTTCCACTTCTTCCTTGCTGGCGATACTTTTTTTGATTTCAAATCCCATTAATGCTAAAGCACGCCCAACCGCTGATGTTTCACAATTTTCAAGAGCAGAGGTTTTGTTTATGAACGTGCTGCCTTCCTTTTCATAAGCAAATCCGTTTGCACTTGGAATATTGTCTGTCAGATTTTTATAGATGCTTGCTTTCATAACGATAACGCCGTTTTCCCAGCTAATAATTTCTGTTTCAATCCTGCCGTCCGGATATTTTTCCCAAAATTTTTCTACTCGAACATTTACTTCCACATAGTCTTTTAATGCTTCTTTTCTGTTAGCTTGCTGTTGAGCCATTATTCACTCACCTCGATGGTAAAGGATGTTTGTTCCGGCTTAATTGCAACCCCTGGAACGTACATACCTGTTGACGTATCGACAACAACCGCTTTCCCATCAACTTCTGCTATTTTCAAATTCTTTTTCAGATCTCCCCATTTAACCGATTTTTTTATAAACTCGTCCAGACCGTTTTCTACAACATATTCAAGCAACTGATTTTCGTCCTGTTTTTCCGGCGCTGGCTTGCTTGTCCGACTTTTCGACTTTCCAAACGGCGTAGACAGTGTCTTTGCCTTTGGGTTTTCTTCCAGCTGCTTGGCATGGTACCGCTGGATCAGGTTTTCGAAAAATTCCATATCACCCTGGATGGATTTCTTTTGCTCCGCTTCCCAGTCGTCGATCCGTTGCCGTTCCTGCTGTGCAATCTTTGCAATCTCCGCTTCTTTTGCCTTATAAGCCGCAAGTTTGCGGAATGCCCAGGTCAGGCTTTCCAGATTCGTTATTTCAAAGTGTTGCCGTTCTTCCGCCGGCTGTTCTTCCCATTCTTGTAATTCGGCTTGCTGGAGTTCGTTCATTGTCTGTTCCCCTTTCAAAATTTATTTGACTGTTGTAAACTATCATCAAAGTTTACTTTCTTTGCTCCTGTTCCAGCAGGGGCATTTTATTTTGCAATCTCGCTTTTCGCTCCCATATAATGAAGGATCGCAATTGCATCGCGGGATAGTTCTTCCTTGAGAAAAAAATCATCATCGAGAGTCATGATTTCTTCGCCTTCGGAAACTTCATTTCCAAAAAAATCAAAGCCATAAAATTTAGGCTCGCGATCCGGGTAACCTGTGCGGATCGCCCGGCGAATGTCTGGATGCTCGATCATTTCGTTTCCTCCTCAAAAAAAGCTGTGACATAAAAATCTTCTTCCTTCACTTCAACCCAGTGTGCCTCTTCGCCGCGACCGTACTTCCCATTACATCCGCATACTTCCCGGATTGCTTCGGCCGCCTCATGTTGTGTTTTGGGATCATGAAGAGAAATCCTGATTGTAGCGCCTTTCTCGAGCGCCTTTTTTACGATTTCAAGCTTCTGTTCGTTCGTCATCTGTGTTCACCCCCTTTCAAGTCCCGGGCATACGCCATAAGCAAAATCGCTTTTTGCTCCGGCGTAAGCCTCGTCCAGGCGCCGGCTTTAATTTTCATTTAAAATTCTCCTTTCTTTATCGCCTTCTCTGCTAAAATGGAATTGTCTGGCCGGACAATCTTTTTAGAAAGAAGGTGAAAATATGGATAACGTTATAAATCTCTCGTACGAATATAGACAGGTTACAGGTAACTTTGAAATCTTGACTCCATTTGTGAAAGATTTTTCGGAAATTCAAAATATCATTATCGAGCAAAAAGACTCTTTCATTAAACGATTATCAATCTATCCGCAGAATTTTATCGTTTACATTGAACAGTCAGCACATGACATGGTTTTTCGAACTAACAAACCGTTAAGAGATAACGGAGATGGCACATACGATGTTATTCTTTAGTCGCATAGATGCCAGTTTTATTGATTACAACTTTGCTATTGCCAACTTTTAGCACAGTTTCATTCTCACCATTTACAATTGTTGAAGACTGTTCAGCCTCTGTTGCCGCAGGGGCTGGATCCGTTTTTTCTGTATCTTCTTCCACAACTTCATAGCCGAGAATTGTAAGTGCGACTTTAATACCACTTAAAAAACCGCTTCTATACTCGCTCATTTCGTCCGAATACTCGACAAAGTTACGCATTAAAGAAGATTTTTCCGTTTCGGTTAATGCTGCGGCGTTGTTTACGAATGGTACCAGTTTGTATTTAGGCATGCTTGGAACCTCCTTTAAAAATTTGAGCGAAATTTTTAATTAAAAACTCTTCCATACGATCAGCAATAAAGCACCATTTGTCTCCGCGAGATTGTGGATAATATACCGGTCCACCGTTTTCTAAGTCCAAAATCTTTTTGTATTCCGGGCGGAGTAAAATTTTTTCTTTCAGCCAAACGTGACTGCGACCGGTGCGCTCTACAAGGTCCTTCATCGACCACCAGACTTTTTCTTCTGGTTTCACGATGCCTCACCTTCCTGGTCGCGCTCGATGATTGGCAAAATGCCTTCATTTTTCAACAGCTCGTAAATAAACAATCTGCCTTTCTGCGTCCATTTGGTGCTCACTCGTGCTTTATCAGCGTCGATCACATGAGTAGTTGTTTGCGTGTACCCTTTGTCCTGGTACTTCGCATACAGCAGCCAAATATCTCCTTGCTTATATTGGACGCCGAGTTCATGCAGTTTTTTGTTCATCGCCATTCCGCTCATGCCGTAATCCTTGGCGATTTTGGTGATGGATAGCAGCGATTTATTTTGCAAAATCATGTCGTAGTAAGATGCTTTTGGCTGCAGCTCGTTCACCTGCTGGGTAAGCACAAGATTTTCGGTTTTAAGCTTTTGCTTTTCTTTCTGTTCCTCGATCCATTTTTTCGCTCGCTCGATCGGATCATCGATCATGTAGGATGGCTTGTTCATTTCTGCCAACTGCTCACGCATCCGTTTAAATTCTTGGATGAAACGTATCTTCATCCGAACCGCTTCTTTCGTGTTGTAGCTCATTGCAACAAGAACAAATGCTTCTTCTGTCAAATCAAACTTAGGCATTTGTTTGTTTTGAGAGTTCGTATAAGTGGACTCGTAAAAATTTACGCGTCCGAAATCCGGACCAGCATATTCAATTTGTTTTCTGATGTCCTTTAAAACATTTCCGTGATCCTTACCAAAAACTTCAGCGATCGTCAAACTGTCAGTTACCGGCTGGTTATTGTGGATGAAAACAAGTTCTCCCACGTAAAAGCTCCTCCTTAATTTGCGATTTTGAATTCATCTCTCGCTTTATCGCTAAAAGCGATATTGTTATCAAAAAAAATATAATCAATCGGGATGCAGTACAATTCCGACATTTTTTTCATGTACTTATAAGAAACTTTGGAAGGATCCTTTTCCCAATTGACTAGTGTTGCACGCGTAATTCCAAGCCTTTTTGCTGCTTCCTCCTGTGTCAGACCAAGTCTAACGCGCAGTGCCGGGAGCGTCATTTTTAAATACGTTGGAATTCTTTCCATCATTTCCCCTCCTTTCTATGTCTCTATTATATATCGCTTTTTGCGATATTGCAACAAAAAAATTTCTTTTAGCGATATTTTTTTTGCATGATGTATTGTATTATCGCAAAAAGCATATATAATTGGAAATAAAGGGGGTGATAATAATGACAGGAAAAGACGTGAAAGAAATATTCGCGGAAAACTTAAAAAGATACAGAGAAAGAAGTGATAAAACCACAAATGAATTAGCTGAAGCACTTGGCGTTGCTCAATCAACTATATCAGACTGGGAAAATGCTAAGAAAATGCCAAGGGCCGGAGCAATTGAAAAAATCAGCGAGTATTTCAATATTAACAAATCTGATTTGCTTTTAGATAAGAACGAAATGCTAGAAGAAAGAAAATCAGGAATAGCTATGCTTCCTATTGTTGCGAAAATTTCTTGCGGAAATGGCGTTATTGCTTACGAAAATATAGAAGGTTACGTCGCAACGCCGCGCGAGTGGCTAAATGGCGGAGAATATATTTACGTTAGAGCAAAAGGCGATAGTATGATTAATGCTCGTATAATGGATGGCGATTTGCTCTTAATTCGCAGGCAAGAAGAAGTAGAAAACGGAGAAATTGCCGCTGTCCTTGTGGATGATGAAGCATTGCTAAAAAGAGTTTATAAAACTGATAATGCTTTAATTTTGCAAAGTGAGAATCCACACTATCAGCCAATTGTATTAGATGAAAATCATAACGTTAGAATAATAGGGAAGCTGAAAAGAAATGTGATTGAGTATTAAATTTTTAGCGCTAGAAATTTAATCAGGCGGGTAGCTCCCGCCTATTTCAATATTGGAGGGTGGTAAAATGGCGAGCATACAAAAGTTAGGCAATGGCTGGCGCTATCGTGTGTCTTATAAGGATGCTGGGAAATTTAAGACAAAGACAAAAGGGGGATTTAGGACAAAGAAGGAATGCGAAATTGCAGCTGCTGAATTAGAAAAAAAGCTGCATGTTGGCATGGACATTTCGGCCGGCGACAGGCTCTTTGCAGAATACATGCGGACATGGTTTGAACTTTACCAAAATGGCAAGCATAGCCCGGAGCATGACCGCAATATAGAACGGTCAGTAAAGCTTGTGGAGGAACACTTCCCCGGCGTGAAAATGAAGGAATTGACTAGGGAAATGTACCAAAAATTTATAAATGAAATATCTCCTAAGTATGCCACGGACACGGTTAAAAAACGGCACACCTATATTAAGGCGTGTTTGCAGGAAGCGATACAGGAAGGGATCATTTTTAAGGATCCGACGTATAAGGTAATTATCAAAGGCAAAAAGGATACGAAAAATGAGGAATTAAAGTACCTGAATTTTAGTGAAGTCCAAAAGCTTGTTGTTGAAACTAAGAAGAATTTACAACCACGGTACATTTCCCGGTATGTCATTTTATTCGCAATTGCTACTGGCGCCCGTTTTAGCGAGATAATGGGGCTTACATGGGATTGTGTGGACTTTAAAAAACGGACAGTAACAATAAACAAAACTTGGGACTTTAAGGACATGAACGATTTCAGCGATACGAAAAACTATGCATCCAAACGCACGATCACAATAGATAAAGAAACTATGGACATGCTGCAAACTTTAAAATCTGAACAAAATAAGAAAGCTTTGCAGACAGGATTGCGAAATAAGAAAAATCTCGTGTTTGTTAACACAAAGATGCAACTGGTATCCAATAACGCGGTTAACAAGACGTTACGGACGCTTTGCAAGGCAGCAAAGGTTAAAGAGATTACCTGCCACGGTTTGCGCCATACGCACGCTTCTATGCTCTTATACAAGGGTGTTAACATTAAATATATATCCCGCAGGCTTGGCCATAAGGATATTGTGACAACCTTGCAAACATATTCGCACGTTTTGGATGAGATGGAGCAGACTGAATCGCGGGTTGTGGATGACACAATGGAGGAGCTTTTTCGTGCAAAATCCGTGCAAAAAAATCTTTAAAACACTTATATTTTTTTACAAACCGGACAATAAAAAAATGACCGCAAATGCAGTCATATCAAGGGATTCAGCCATTTTATTTTCAATCCTTTACAACCCAAAAACGCCCTCGGCAGGAATCGAACTTATAGTACAAAAAGCTTGATATATAAAGCTTTAGAAGCATTTTAAAAAACATTGATGCAAAATAAATGCAAAATTATTTTGCCTGTGCAAAAGTGAGCACCTGGGCATTCATCCCGGCCAGCCACTTTTGCAGTTTTTCTTTTCTGTGGGTGGTCGTGGTAAAATTATTTATCAAATAAAAAAATAATGTGTTTTTTATGTAAGGGAATTATGTTATCATAATACCGTAAATTATTACATATAGGGGGAATTAGAGTGGCTAAAGAAGGAAAAACTAAAAAACCATTTTATAAGAAATGGTGGTTCTGGGTGATTGTTGTAATTATTGTCGCTGGGGCTATAGGTTCGAATGGCGGGGGTGACGATTCTGCAAAAGATTCTAAGGATAGCAAGAGTACTACTGCTTCCTCGCCTAAAAAAGCTGCATCCAAGAAAGAATATAAAATTGGCGATACTGTTAAAGTTGGTGACATGCAGTACAAGGTTACAAAAACCTCAACCGCTAAAAAGGTTGGCCCATCAGCATTACAGGAAACGGCAAACGGTACATTCTTAGTCATAGATTTGAATGTAAAGAATAACGGGAATGAAGCCGTAACGGTTGACTCGAGTTTTTTCAATCTAAAACTAGGGTCTAAGACATATAAAGCTGATGATGATGCAAGCATGTCAGCAAACCAAAAAGAAGATGGATCTATTGATAACAGCTTTTTCATGCAGGATTTAAACCCAGGATCAGAAATGAGCGGCAGAATTGTTTTTGATGTGCCCGAAGATGTCGCCAATTCTTCTGATCTAAAAGTACAAGTCCAAACGGGCGCTTTTGGTACGGAAACAGAAAACATCAATTTAAAATAAGCGTTTTCCTCCTCGATTATGGGGAGGATTTTTATAAATAAAAAAGGAGCAGGCAAAGCCCTGCTCTATTTTTGTGCAGGCATAGGGGGGATTTTTTACAAATACATGGACAATTGGGAACGCCTGCTAACAAAATTATAAGAAAATTGGCTTATTTTGTCTATAGGCCTCGAAAAAATTTTTTGGGATTTTTTGGCGGGATCACTTTTTTCAAAAACCAATAAAAAAATTCAAAAAACGTATTGACAATGTACATACAAAATGATACAATGAAATCAAGATAAGGAAAGGAGATAAGAGAAATGAACGTTATGAAACGGGCTTGGGAGATTGCTAAAGCAGGGCAACGTAAATTTGGCGGAAAGGTAAAGGAATACTTTGCAGAATCTCTCCGGCTCGCATGGAAGGAGGCAAAAGAAGCAAAAGAAATTACGGTGGAAGATGTTGAAACCTACATCAATTCCGTAATGAAGAGCGATTCCTATTCCGTTAACTACTGGGCAAAATACGGGAAGGAACGCTTATACGTAAATTACTATACAGGATCCGGATACCGTAAAGAACAAGGGTTTCTTGAATTGCAAAACGGTGTTATTGTGGCACAAGAACGTGGCGCATATACACCGGTAACAAAAGCGTTTTGGAGATTTAAAGGCGCTAAAATTAATGCATAAAAATTAGGAGGAAACAAAAATGAAAATTGTGTATAAAGAAACGTCTTATTCCGAAACTGTTTACCCGGAGCTTGTAAAGGGGACACCAAAAGCTGCCGAGGCATTTGCGATTGTCGAACATGCCGTTAAGGAAGATTACATATTCAGCCTTGGAGAGGTTTTACCGTCAACCACTTTCGACAACAGCGAATCTAGACTACAAACAGATTATAAAACGGTTGGAACATGGGAAGTAGATGAAGATGAGTTTCTGGCGGCTGCCGATAAAATAAAGGAAATAATAGCAGAACGTAATAACAAACGAAAGAATCGCGCGGAAGCATACGAAATGTACCGGGAAATGCGAAAAACTTTTAAACCGCTGGGCATTAAGGTGTGGGAAGCGAAGGACGCCGCAAAAACTTGGGGCATATCGGTGGAAGAGATAGACGGCGCCGATTATCCGGATGGCCATTTTAAAAGTAACGGCGCCTATACGTTTATATCAGAAGCTGCGCTTACGGAAAAATTCGGGAAACCGGAAAAATAGAAAAGAGAGCGGATTTATGTTCGCTCCCTCTTCCCTTACATCTCATGTTACGGTTCAATAAAAAATAGCACAGGTTAATTAATTAAAAAGATACTATTTAAATACACCCTGTGTTATGGTTCATGGACTAATTATAATCACAAACTTTTATCATGTCAATGCGCATGTTGTGTCCATCTTTTTGGTTATGGGAGGTATGAAAGTGAAACGTACGAGGCAATACAGGATTGATCAGGACCTTCTTGATCGGTTCGACCGCGTAAATGAAGCACTGATGCAAAACAAGAGTGAAGTCATCCGACAATTGATGAGGAAATATGTAGAGGAAAAAGAGGAGGAGTTGAAAGTGAAAGTTAAAGAAATCATTGAAATACGTGATAATTTCCCAAATGACGACGAAGCGTATACCGTCGGGAAAGCCGAAAATGGAAAATACTTTTTCGCTTGGGGGCCGGAATATCCGTATGCGGACGAAGTGCCGGGGTACAACATCCCGGACGGAGAAAGTGGAATAAGCTGGCATGCCACGGAAAAACAGGCCATGACGGAGATGAAAGAAACAGCGGAAACTTGGAAAACTGAATAGAAGCGAAATAGGCATATGGCTTTCACGCCATGCCTCCGGTATATTTCCTTCATGAAATGTGTCGGAGATGTGGCGTGAAAAAAAATATCCATTTCATGCGTGGGACCAGTCGCAAGGGTGGTAGGTTCGACTCCTGCCATCGCTAGCACAGTAGTATGGACTGGCGGCAGCGAAAAATCCGTCCGGTAAGTGACGGTCAGGTGGGAGACGCTGCAAATAAAATTAGCCAATAAAAACAAGTTATATCCCGATAGAAACAGCAAAATTAAAATTTCAAGCCCCCGCAAATGCGAGGGCTTTTCTGCTATTCCCTGGTGGATTCTTATTATTGCCGGCTCCGGCTTATTTTACCCGCAGCTTTTGGCCAACCCGGATCAGGTTTGGATTTTTAATTTTATTTAGCGCCACCAGGTGACTGACAGACGTGCCAAACCGCTTTGCAATTTTGGTTAGATTGTCCCCGGTCTTAACCGTGTAGTATTGCGCTGCGGAAGCACTGCCGGAGATTTTTAGCTTTTGCCCCGCATAAATTTTATTCGGGTTGCTGATGCCGTTTAATTTTTGCAGGGTTGCGACGCTTGTGCCGTATTTTGCCGCAATGCCCGACAGCGTATCTCCGCGTTTAACCGTGTATGTTTTAACCGTTGTGCTGGTTGACTTGGCCGCCGAACTGGATGTTGTCAGCTTACTGCTTGTGGTGTTCACTTTTGCCGGCTTGACACCGGATTTTAATTTGCTCAACAATGCCAGGTTTTGGGCGGCCGTCCCAGTGTAGTTTGTAATGCCGTACTGCTTGGCCAACTTGGTGCGGGCGCTGAACGTTGCACTTTTTCCCTTCGATTTTAGATAATCAACCAGGCTCAAGGATCCGATCTTTTTAACTACGCCTGTGTTGGTTGCGTTGTCGACTTTAGCAACGTTTGTGTACTTACCGGCATAGTCCTGGCTCACGTCAAAGTAGCCGGGAATGCCAGTAAACTTGTATGTGCTGGACCACTGCCAAGCCCCTTTTTGTCCATTGTACCAGACTGGTGTCGGCTGGCCTGTTTCCGGATAAAGTGGGTACCTGGCAAGCCAAGGTTTATCTACTGCTAATTGACCTGGTTTTAAGTACGTATTATAAAATGAGTTACCGGTATACAAATCTACCTTTGAATAGCCTAAAGATTTCATCGTACTGATAAACGTATTTGTATATTCTGTGAGATTGCTAGCACCCACACTTTCAAGCGAGCCATCCTCTACATCCACAACTACATAACCATCTTTTTGCTTATCAAATCCTACTAACTTAAGCTTTTTATCAAACCATTGGGCTTCTGATTTAGCTTGAGAATTGCTTGTAAAATGCGCATAATGATAAGCGTTAACGATCATTCCTGCCTGCTTAGCATTAGCCACGTTGACAGATGCAGCAGGATCTACATATGTTTGTCCCTCACTGACTTTAACTACAACTGAGTTAATGCCGCCAGCTTTCATTGTTTGATAAAAACTTAAAGGCAGCCCCTGTTCTGCGTTATGATGGCTGACGTCGATAAAATCCACACTCGGCGCCGCGGCATAAGTATTCGGCCCAAAAGAAAACGCCAACCCTGCAGATAGGGCCAGCGCGCCGATTGTTTTCGTGATCTTATTCAACTTTACCACTCCTTATTTTGTAGTTGCTGACGATTTTGTTTCTTCTTTTGTGGACGTAACACCTTGTGCCTCCAATACTTGTTCCACAATCTCTTTAATCTTTTCCCTTTCTGCATCCTCTTTGGCCGCAGTGTCCTGTGCATAAGAGATTGCTACCTGAGTTGCCTGTTCTTTCTTTTTTTTCGTCAGATAGGTGTTTAGGATTGTTGCAATTGACCCTACAAACAGCGCTCCAATCGCCACAATTAGTGATACAAACGCGTTTACCGAGTCTGCAGTTAACCATTGGAAATGTACATTAAGCGCTCCGAAAAAGGCAATCAATGCGGTTAGCACCCCGCCTACCAATGTTGCTGTCTGTTTCCACCAATTAAGATCAGATAAGTATTTCATTTTTCATTCGCTCCCTTAGAAAAATTTTGTGATTAGGGTAATGATCCCATAAATTAAGCCCCCGCCACCAAAAAGGACAAGGGCTAAGTCCCATCTACGATAGGCATTATTTTTCCGAATATTTAGTGTGTGCTCGAGTAACCTGTTTAGCAATTCCTGCTGTTCTTCTCGCTGCTGGTTGATTAACTTTTTCTGTTCCTTTCCTTCCACCATCAACGTTTTTTCTATGCGAAGCTGGCCTGTTTCTACCGCCTGCATTTTGTTTGTCAGGTCGGCATAGTTTTTTTCTAGCGCTGTTATCCGCTCTTCATGATTCTCAATGCGTTCATCCATCGTCATCTCCTCCAATGGATCCGTACCCCCTAACTCAATTACGATGCTGTTGTGTCTGATGCTGTACCTTGAATGTTTTCCTCCACCTTGGATTTAATTAAATCTTCCAGCTTGCTTGTATCCCCGGATGCTTCTGCATATTCGTCTTTACTTACCTCCACAAATCCATTTAGGTTAAAAGTTGCTCCTGTACTATTAAAATATAAGTTTACGCTTGTATAATCACCGTCATATCCGTTTTTGTAATTGAAATTAATAGATGTAATGACAATTTTCATCATTCATTTCCTCCTTTTGTATGTGTGTGTCCCGAGTGCTTTGCCTTTTCTGCCGCCAATTCCTTTTCTGCTTCTTCTTTTTTCTCGATCGCCTCCTTTAATTGTTCTTCTAGTTTCTTAATTTCATTTTGTTGTAAGGTTACCAATGCTGCTTGTATTGCTTTTTGGTCTGCTAGTGTAGCAATCTGATTTTTTAAATCTGTAATAATTTGTTGGTAAAAATCTTGTGCTTGAATTTCCATATGTTATTCCTCCAATTTTGCCAATCTAGCTTCAAGATCAGCAATTTTTAATAATAAATTGTTATTTTGTTCTTCTACTATTGATAAGCGTTCCTTATGATCCTTAACCACCGGAATAAGCAATGTCCAAAGTCGATCATATTGGATACCTTCTGTTTCTTTAATTCCATTTTCATCATAAGCATATGTGACATACTCACTAAGTCCAACCTGTTCAACATCTTCTGCTATCAATCCATAAATTCTATCTAAATGAATATCTTCTCCTGAGTTATACCTCTCCAATTGTGCTTTGTCGTGCCATGATTTTGGTTTTAATTGTAATATTCTCTCTGCATAACCATTTGATAGGTCTACTTCTTCAACATCAGTTTTATATTTTAAAGCTGATGTGACACGTCCAAAATACCCGTTTGATGTAACGTACATATTGGAGGAGTATGAATAAGTACGATCATAAGTGGCTTTTGATTTTATTACGCCATCTCCACCGACTGAAAATAATTGGTTATCATTTGAATCGTAAATTGTTGTATTACCTGTAGAACTTGTACCTACTACGAGATATGTTCCGCTTAGTGAGTCTTTTAAACTAACACCACCGTTTGCAATGACATTCATTCGATTGAAGTCATTATAAATAGAATTTCCACCATCCAGGTAAAAATTTCCGAATACAATGGTATCTCCGGTCAAACTAATAGTATCCGCTTCAATCTCAAATCCCGCTAAGTTTCCATTATTTCCGTTTAAGTCCGTATGATAAATTTCTAGGCCACTATTTAATGTGTTAAATACAACAAAGCCATTATTTACAAATGGCTGATTTTCATCTGGTTGCCATTGTGCTGTCTGCAATTTTAGGCCAAATTCAGAATAACTTGTAATTTCGTCAGCCTGCACTGCTAATAATGGAGTTGAAATTGATCCCTTAAATGTTCCGGTAGCCCCTTCCAGGGTACCTGAAAAGCTCCCTGATGTCGCATTGATTATCCCTGTGATATTTGCATTTTTCGCAACAAGGTTTCCGGCTGTGTCTACGGTAAAGTTCCCATTTCCAATGTTTATGTTCACACCAGAAATATTTCCAGCTGTTACACTTCCAAGATTTGCCGAAAGTGCAGATAAGGACGAAACGTTAAGTTTACTTGCATCTATGGAGCCGGCAGCAATACGTGCAGCGTTAAGCGTGCCTGTTGTAATTTTTGATGCGTCAATATTTGCAATGGTGGCTTTGCTTGCATCCAACGTCCCCGTCACAATGTTGCTAGCGTTTATGTTTTTAACCGTAATCACGTTTGCATCAATCGTGCCAGCTGTCAACTTGTTGGCTGTCATGCTTTGTATCATGGCGTCCTTAATCACGGCATTATCAATTGTTGTCTGCCCGGTGATATGCACCTTTTTACCATCAATCAAGATACCTTCTGTAGATACGTTTATCTGATTGATCACATCGCCTTTTTGTACACGTAAATTGATGTCATCTGATAGCTGGGTGATTTGGGATTGAGTCGCCATATCTTCTGGTGCTGGTGTCCAGTCTGTGGCTTTGTTTCCTATTTCCAACTTTTCCCCTGTAATATACACTTCTCCAGATTTTGATTCGCCATACACACCTGCATAAACGTTAACGGCGTTAACATTATCCCCGGTAGTAATGGTTATAGTCGCTCTATGCCATAGATTATCTGCATAAGTATAAAAATTCGTCGGAAAACCAGCGCTACCATTTGAAATCTGAATAGCAACCTTACCATACGTACTTATGAATTTATACCAAAATGAATAGGTATAGGTGGTATTTGGCAAAACAGAAATTGCATCTTGGGCAAACCCCCATCCTTGCGATGCGGCATCTGCGGATAGATGCACTACATTTTCGAATCCTGGCAGCGTGGTATCGGAAACAACCTCTCTGATTGTACTTGTGTACGTTCCCGGATTCCAGCCTCTGAAATTTGTTAGTCCGTTTGAAAAGTTACTATTTTTTATTAAATTTCTACCACCGATTTGCAAGTTATTGAGATTTGTTTGTACAGAAGTAATTTGACTAGTCAGGCTGTTTGCTGTTTGCGTCAAGCTTGACTGTGTTGCGTATGTGCTGGCAGCATCTTGCACTGATAACTTGCTTTGTAACGCCGTGTTTGTTTGCGTGACAAAACTATTATATGTTGTTTTATCAACTTTCCCTGACACTGTTGTTTGCAATCCGTTTGTTGTTTGCGTTAACGAACTTATATTTCCTTCTGCATTTGAAATCCTTGTCGCAAAGGAATCGGAAGTTTGTTGCAATGCACTTATATTACCTTCTGCATTTCCAATTCGTGACACTGTACTATCCAGTGTTTGTGATAGCGTGTTAAATTGGACAGCTGTCACCATATCCTCAGGGGCGGGGCTCCAATCAGTTGCCTTATTGCCTTTTTCAATCTTCACATATGCCATATAAAAAGTTGAAGCACTTGAATTAAAGAATCCTATTGTATTTGAATTTGTAGGCTTTATTGTAACTGTAAATAATTTCCATTCGGTCGTCACATCACAAGATAACCAAGATGTATTTGAATTTTGTATTTTAACNGTTGTTTCCTCATCAGCTTTCATTAACAGGGAAACAGTATATTCTTCGCCATATGTTATTTTTGAACCAACATTCTGTGTTACCCCTGATGCTGCTGACGTACCAGTTGTTACAACCTTTAAAACATGGCCATAGTCTGCACTGTCTAATACTGATAATGTTGCATTTTCATTAGGTTTCCAATTGCTATATCCATTAGAAAAATCACTATTTAAAAATAAGTTCCTCCCGCCAACCTGTAAGTTATCGAGATTTGTTTGTACAGCTGAAATATTGCTCGTCAGGCTGTTTGCCGTCGCTGTTAGTGCCGTCTGCGTCGCATATTTTGCGTCTGCATCCGTTTTTGTAATACGTGCAGCAATTTGGTCAGCCTGCGCAGTCAAAGTTGCTTCTGCCGTGCTAACCCTACCCGTTAGCGTGTCAACGGTCGATTTATCGGCTTTAAGCTGTATTGCATTGGTGTTTTGCTGAATAGCCGTTTCTGCGCTGTCTACGCGCCCTGTTAACGTGTTGACCGTGGTCGTGGTAGCGTAACCCTCGAGCGCATCATCAATCTCCGTTTTTGTATAAACGCTGGATGCATCCGCTTTTTTCTGTGCTTCTGCCATTGCATCCTGGGCTTTTGTCCACGCATTGCTGGATTGTGTAGCCGCATTGGATGCTGTTTGACTCGCGTTGTTCGCTGTATCCACAGCACTGTTTGCTGTTGATAAAGCATCTTGCGCATTATCAAAAGCCGTCTGTGCTTGATTGATAGCCGTCTGTGCATCTTCCGCCGCTTGGTTCGCAGTATCCACGGCGCTTTGCACCTGTGCTTTGGCATCATCTGCGTCCGCTTGTGCGTTATTCGCCGCTTGAGTGGCCGCATCAGCCGCCGCTTGTGCCGATTGGGCCACTTGGGTCGCCTGTTCCGCCGTTTGTTGCGCCTGTTCGCCTACTTGTTGCGCATTGGCCGCCGTTTGATTGGCTTCATCAATTGCTTCTTGGACGGCGACATTATCCACGTCGTCTACCCATTGCGTGCCGTCCCAATGCCGGATAGCCGTTACTTCACCGTTTGCATCGGTGACAAACCAAATATCACCGGATTGTGGACTGGTTGGCGTTGTTGCACCATAATATGCTTTGTTTTTGCCATTGGCAGTCGTAATTGCTATCTGTGCTGCTTGTGCTGCATCTGCAGCTGTAGCTGCCGCTTGTACTGCCGTTTGTGACGCAGTTTCAGCAGTTGCTTGAGCCTGTCCAGCTGTCTGTGCTGCACCATTTGCCGTTTCTTGGGCAGTAGTTGCTGTTTGCTCTGCTCCTTTCGCAATCTTAGTTGAGTTTGTGAAAGAAATATCTACACTGCCCATTATGGTCATGGGGTATCACCTCTTTTATGTTCATTGATCCTAAACAATTGATTTGTCCTTTGGCTATCTTCTAAATCTTCATTCCCCCAGGCGAAACCTTGTATTAGCCATTTCTTTCCATCCGAGTCGTAGTAATAACTGATTGCTTCTGGTTCGTTATACTTACCTATTTGATTAATTGTGCCTTTGTCAAATGTATAAACAATCCGGTAAACTAATGACTTTGATCGTATATCAAAACAATACAAACAACGTTGGTCGCTACCGTCTCCATTGCCACTTGTAAAATAGACGTAAGGAAAGTCTAGGCACGCACTTTGATAAGTTTGATCTGTTCCAAAATAATTCACATCAGTTCCTCGGGCAGTGTATAATGGTTTAAATTGTTTGTTCTCCACATCAGTTTTTTTACAAACATAAAATGTTGGATTAGTAGTTCCATAAACAAAAAGGACGTACCCATTTCGTACGTCTAAATTCGTTCTATAACCGCCATTTGTACTTAGTAGATTTACAATGCTGCTATCTCCCCAATCCAAAACCTTATTAGCCTGATAAGGAAATTTAACAACATGCCATTGATTATTAGCAACATCAAGATAATAAGACCAAATCCACATCTTGCCGTTAATATACTCAATACCAAATTGGGCACCATGTCCACCACGAATAACCCACATACGGTCTTTAATGGCTCCGGTTAAATCAGTGCGAGTAAGTACATAACTTTGTATATTAGCCGATCCATCACCACTATGGCGTTTATTACCATAATATCTTTGCGACCAATAAATATCACTTCTTGGATAATCTACCTGAGCATACTGAGCAACACTGTTAGTAAAGTCGTCCCAGCCACTAGGCGGATCCATTTGCAAGGTAGCGAAGTATTCCGCATCTTCTTCTGTTGCAAATAAAATTGAATCACTTAATCCATCATCAACCTGGCAACGAATTGTGCTTCCCGACACTTCGGGACCTACTGTGATTACATTTCCGATTCCTACATGTCTATCTTCCCAATCTGTATCATGGCTTCCATCCGAATTTATTTTTTGCCAAATAAACTTATCATTATCTATTTTCGACGTGATTTCATCAGCCCCTTGATAAACCCTAATAATGATTCTTTTTTCTGTATCATCAGCAAAATCCGTCCCATCTGGAGTAAAGTACTCCACTTTATATGCTTTGGCCTTTTGTGATTCTTGGTATGCCTGTGCAGCCTTAGCTTGTAGTTTCCAAATATCCTCTGGGGTAACTACTTGCACCTCAACAAATTCCCCTAGGATTACTTTATTGTTTTCTGGATTTGCCTCAGATTCATCCAGTTGAATGACCCTGGCATCCAAAGTTAATTCTGGACTCATTGAAAAATCAATAACCTGTACACGATCGCCAAGATTCGGCTTGTAGCCTAAATGTGCAACATCAACTGTATAAGTATATTTAGGATGATTGTATTTGGCCAGTTGCTGTTTACCCCAATCTAATAAACCACTAGGGTTAGCAATACTGTCATTTACAATGTATCCTTCTAAGTATTGATTACCATTGTTATAGAGATCATTTGCTTCATCATCTACAATATACTCCCGGCCATTATTCACACTTGCTATTGAGACTATCTCGCCTTTACTATTTGTACCTCCGTAGACATATAGCTTAGTATACATCTGCGAGTCGTCACCGGTTCTGGTCACTCCTAATAAATCGTGAGAATACTCAAATCTGCGCCCCTCTGATTCTCCTAATTCTTCTACTATGTCAATTAATTTTCGAACAATTTTTCCGTTATAAACCTCTACATAGGCCCTAATTTCAACACCAAATTGGCTAGTGAATTGATCTAACCAATACATAGCATTATTGCCATCAGATATCTCAAGCGACTTAAACCCGCCGAAGAAATCATTCTCACCTATTTCCCATCCTGATCTTTGAAGAATATATTCAAATGCATCTTGGCTATTTGCAGCTTTAAATGTTTTTGGTTGTACGTATATGTGCGTTAAATCCCAAGCCAGTAAATTGATTGCTTGAACTGTTTTTGTATGTGTTGAGCCACCAGCTTCATCTGTTGGACTAAAAATTCTATAACAATAAAAACGGCCATCCCCTCCCTGCTTAAGGAGGTGATAGCCATTTGTCATGTAGGCTGTCTCCCGATAACCATATGGGACTGATATTTGTAAGGTATCGCTCCAAATTTTACCTTGATCATCCGCAATTTTGGTTGATCGTATATCATTGTAAAACTTACATCCTTTCCCATCTAGGTCAAGCACTCCACAAACATTTAAATCCGGATCTAATATTGTATACATTGACTATCACCTCCTAATAAAAAAAGATCCTTTTTAGGATCTGTAAAAGTAATTTATTCAGCATATTTCCAAGTGTATCCTCCCGCTGTTTTTCTTTTACCATGACAGCTAGGCAGGAAGGTGGGTGCCTTCTTTTCGGGAGCGACCCTAGCCTATAATTGATTATAACATTAAATTTCTAATTACTTGTACTTCTATATTCATAATACCAGTCTGCATCACTTAGATCGGGTTCGAAGGAAAATACCTTTTCAACACCACCTTGTAATGTTGGAAAATTACTTCCGATATAAAGCTTATCCATAAAAATAGCGCCGTTTTTATATACGGTGCGATCTTCACAATTGATTTTTATTTCATCACCTTTATTGGCAATGGTTGTGGGAGAAGTGCTAGACCCATTTCCTCCGTCGATAATTTTCCATACTTTAACATCACTAAGACCCATCCCATTATTTGTATAATGCTTGACTGGATTAGCAGCATCTTCTTTAATGTCCATTTTGGCAGTATAAAAAGCAATTCCAGCTAACTGTTTTGCATATTTACCGCTAGAATCAGTGTAGGTGTATACCAAAGGTTTATTCCAAGCAGGGTTTGAATTATCATCAAATTTCATGATTTCAACACGATATTTATTACCTATTTTTTTTAATTCAATGTAGCCATAAAAATTAGTAAAAGTATTAGTTGATGTATCTTCATCAAGTTTGACCGTCTTCCACTGCTGCACTGTTTTTGTCTTTCCCTTTTCAGTGACTTTCTTTGTTCCCGCTCCAAGCTTAACTGTCTTGGTTTTCTTTTTCCCCTTTTTGATGTTTCCTTTACCATAATAAATATTTTTATAATTCTTTGATGTGCCCAGTTGTACTTGTACATATACTTCTTCGCTGCTTCCATTATCTTTCAGCATAATTTTTCCAAATCTTGTCCCGTTTGAGTCCAACAAATATACTTCACATTTTCCGCGAGCTCTAGCATAATATTGACGATTCCACATGCGGACTCTAATTCGAAAATCATCATATCCATTAGGGAGCCATTGTAATCTAACAGGACCGTGCCATTTTTTATCGTTTGTGGCAGGTCCGAAATCAGCATAACCATCACTCGTTTTCCCTACTTTTATCGAATTTGCTGTACTTCTCATGGTTCCGGATGGAATACCATTTTCCAATTCAAAAGTAATGTTAGATGAATCAATAGCAGTCCAATTCGCTAATGTATTACAAGTGTCGTGGAAAACTAAGGGCTCCTTATCTATTGGGGCGTCACCAGTATCAGGATCAACATCAGCTCCTAAGTAGACATAATTTCCATCCTCATCAGTAATCGCAATTTTGGTTACATCTTTTTTGGGCATGCACGTAAAAATAGGATAGCAGTTAGCTGTCCCGTCCGGCGTGATCATTATAGGGTTTTCTGTCATGTCGTGCTGTTGGTATTCGCCATAGCCTTTCGGGTCACTACAGGAAAAGGTAAGCGTGCATTTTGTCCAACATGAAGCCTGGTCAATCCGTTCTGGTTTCGTTATGCTGCTAAAATGGCCATAATATTCCCATTCTGATTCATCGCTGTAAACCATAGGATATTCATCGTCGCCAAGCATAATAAAAGCGGTCGATAAATCGTGAAATTTTTTGCTCGCTTCCTCATTGGAATCAGCCGGGATAGTAATATCAATTTCATCCACGCGCTGGCCATAAGAGTTTCCGAGAAATATTTTTCCAACCATGCCGGGGACGTCCTGGACATTTTCTGTAATCTCGGGCCCGATAGATTTCCTGATGTCATTTACAATAATGCCGAGATCATTTTTACTATCTAAGCCGCCGAAATTAAACGTTCGTTCAACCAATGGACATCACCCCCTTAAATACATTTCTTATATTTGCCTCCTGATTGCTATATTTTTTGTTATTGTCATATAGCTTTTTACCATCGAGGTAAACATTCGGATCAATGTTTGCTACAAGATTTATTAATTGTTTTAGCAGGTTGTTTGTATCGGTCATATCAACCGTTCCCGATCCGCTTCCACCTGCGGAAGGCCCGGAAGAACCGTTCCCGCCAAGGATGGCCAATGCCTGCATCATGAGCTGAATTGCCCGGGTTTTATTTGTTAGCGGGATAACCATTTCAGCCTTGTTTCCCTCGCCGATTTTGGCGATCTGTTCGGTTGTCACAAGACCACCATTTGCATATCCGTGCCCTTTGCCAAGTGCGCTTAATGTTTTTCCATAACGGTGTTTGGCGTAGTTAAGGGCCGCCAGCAGGTTATCAAATCCGTTAAAAATGTTCCCGTGGCCTGGAAATTTATAGGCGTTAAAAGTTGCTGAGATTGTCTGCATCAAGCCCTTTGCAAGGTCCCCGGTAATAGTGTTTATATCTGTATATCCATGTTGGACAGCAAATGGATTGCCACCAGATTCCGTTGCAATTTGGCGCAAAACCTTGTTAACCATTGCTTTGCTCGTAGACAGACCATTCATGGCCAGCGCGCGGATGACATATGGCCGCCAACGCTGGACACCAGACCCGGACGGGTTTGCCGTCGAACCAAACATTTTTTTGATCCAGCTTGCCGCATTTTTTATAATCATTTTGGCGGATCCGCTGGCTATGTCTCTCATAGCACCGGCCAAATTTGCGATTGAATTGCCAGCATATTTTTCAACAACCGTGTTTAATAACTTAGTAGGATGACTTACATATTTCCAAATGTTATCTCCAATATTTTTAAGTTTGCCCCATCCTCCGGCAATTTTGTCTTTAAGCCATCCAATCCCAGATGCATATTTTGGGATACCTGCCAGAGTCATTATTTTTTTGGTATTATCGCCGTCTACTACCTGTGTGCCTTTTGGCGCAAACATCATGGTCGGGCGATCAGGCGAAAGGAACGTCTTTCCGTTTGGAAATTGGATTAATTCTTTCCGGTGCGCTCCGTTACCATCCCCGACAATCATTGGACCGTCCTGCGGGTGCCCACCGGTGCCTTTTGCATACTGTGGCACGTGCCAATGCTTTATCAGATGTTTAGCGCCAACCCTTTTTAAAACCCAGTTTACCCCTTTAATTACACCATTTACCGGCTTGCCGATTGCTCTAAGTAGTGAGTTTCCGACATGTTTGCCGGCATTTGCTATTGTTCTGGCGCCATTTTTTATGCCGCTGGCAATTTTATGCGGTAAAGATTTAAAAGTGCTGACAACTTTCGAGCTAAAAGATTTTACTTTTGAAAACATATTACCAAGTCTACCGCCGGTCAATTTATTTAAAGCGCTAAACCCGCTTTTATAATAGTTTTTCGCAGTATTAAGCGCGCTTTTTGTTGTTCTCTTGATGTCTCCACCGAGTTTTGACCACTTACCGGATACCAAATGTCTGAAGGTTTGAGTAGCGTTTTCCAATGTTTTATGGCCACTATGATAAGTCTTTTTCAGCCCGTTAAACATAGATCTAGCTGCGCCGTTTGTATGTTTGTTAAGCCAGCTGTGTTTGTTGGACACCTGATTAGCCATGCTTCCGGCTAATTTTACTGCGGTATTTTTCATATTACTAAATTTTGACTTAACGCCGGAAACCATACCGGAAACGTGCGATTTTACCGAGTTTGCCATTTCCTTTGCTTTTTGCTTGATTCCATTTACAAAATCACGGAATTTTTTCGAGTGCTTATATAGTGAAACTAAACCGATGGCAAGGGTGGCAACGGCTGTAATCACAAGACCTATCGGGTTGGCTTTCATCGCAAGGTTCAAAAGCCTTTGTGCGACGGCCCACGCTTTTGCAGCTCCCGCGGCTACTTTTTGAGCTGCTGCGACAGCGAGGATTTTCAACCTCTGCGCCGCCCATATCGCACTTGTTTTTCCAAAATTAAATGCCGCTTTAGTCATTGTTCCAATCCATCTTCCGGACACTCTCGCAGCCGTTCCGATTCCTTGTATGGCTTTCTTAGTACCAGACACGGCAATTTTACCAGTCCAAACGAACGCTTTACCGGTTTTCTTCCCTGCTATTTGTAAAGCGGACAATGATTTTTTCACGCCGCTCCATAACAGACTAGCTGACCATTTGAAAAACTTTCCCGTAGCCTTACCAGCTTTGCCAATAGCTGATAATGCGGTTTTTACCTTACCCCATGCAAGTGATGCTTGCAATTTTATGGCATTTTTTATGCCCAAACCGCCAAACATTTTAGACATTATATTGCCTGTTTTGCTAATTACACCACGTAATTTGCTATAACCATTGACCATTTTTGAAATGGTATTTGCTGCCATACCGCCGATTTTCACTGTCGGTCCGAGAGCAGCAGCAAAACCAGCTATTTCTAAAACTGTGCGTCTGGTAGATGGCGAAAGATTTTCAAACTTATCTGTTACTTTATTAATTGCATCTGAAACTTTTGGTAACATCTTAGTACCAAAGTTAAGAAGATCATCTCCAACTGGCTTTAAATCTGTCTGGAATTTACGCCATGCTTTATTGAATTTACCTACAGGAGTATCGTTCATACTTTTTGCTGCTTTTTTTGCAGCTCCAGAAACGTTATCATATGCTTTGTTAGTATTATTCAGCGATTCAATAACCTTCATGGCGTTGTCTTCGCCAAGACTAGACCAAACAGTGGATGCTATCGACAATTTTTTATGCTCATTCCGCATATTTTTAAGGTCATTGATCGCCGAGCCAAAAACATCTTTAACCGTTGCTTTTCCAGATTTATATTTGTCGAATAATTCTTGTGTTCTCTTTGAAAAACTGCCGATATTTTCCTGGAATCTTCCGTCGTTTAAGCTTATTCCAAATTCCTTTACAAAGTCATTTACTTTATCAAAATTATATGCTCCAGATTTTAAACCATTTTCAAGAATACTAAACATGTCTTTTGCGCTGAATCCAGCCTGTGCCCATAATTGGCCATACTCCGAAATATTATCTTCCAGCTCGCCAGACTTGTTCAGTCCTCGTTGGGCACCGGTAACCATATAGTCAAATGCTTCATCGGCTGACATACCAAAGTTTGTCATTAAACTATTAACGCCCCGAAGGGATTCATCTAAATCCGCGCCGGTAATTTTAGACAATGTCAAAGCTTTTTCTGTGACGCTTTTTAATTGTTTATCACTAATACCATTTAAATTTTGCTTAATCTTGATGACAGCTTCACCGACTTGTTCGGTGCTTTCTCCGAATCCATCTGCCCAAACTTGACCAACTATTTTGCCCTGCTTTTTGGCCTCTTTTCCTGTTACGCCTGTCATGGCCTGAATTTTACCTGATACATTGGACAGTTCGCTACTTATTTTGGTCCCCAAAGTCGATAACGCCGCTATCGGCAAGGTAAAAGCCTTTGATAGCTTATCCCCCCATTGGTTTGCCTTTTCGGCACTTTCCGACATTTTACCGCTTATATCAGATAATTTTTGTCTTAATTTAATAGTATAGTCTGACACATTTCCAATCGATCTTTCTAATTTTTGATAGCGTTCGATCGCTACTGCTTGGGATGCCTCTAGTTTTTGGATGGCTAGGCGTTGATCTGCTGTGGCCGAATCGTCCTTGCCTTTAGTCCGGATAAGTTCAGCCAGTTTTGCTTTTTCCTTGTCGATCAGTTGGTTTCGTTTATCAATAACAGTTTTAAGACCGTTGTATTCCTCTTTGTTAGCGGCCAATGACCGGCCCATGGCTTTGTTTTTCTGGACAAGTGCCTGCGTACTTTGTTCAACCCGTGAGATTTCTTCCCGCAGATCATTCATGCCGGATTTTTCATCAGCCAGGGCGCGCTCTGTTTGGCTTAATTGCTTACGATAAAGTGCTTGTTTTTGTATATTATCATTTATTTTTTTCGCTAAGTTTTGGGCCGCTTTTGAATTTTCGGTGCCAGCTTCTACATGTTTTTTGTAACTTGCTGTAAGGTGTTCGTTCTCTTTTTCGAGTAAAGCAATAGTACTTTTTAAGTCTTTATAATTATTTTCTAATTTACCGAGATTGTCACCTACAGCATCATAAACTTTTAGGTTTGCCCTCATGGTGCTCAATTGAGTTTTAAGGGACCTTTGTATATTTGCCAGTGTGTCCGTAAATTTGGATCCATCCAAGCCGAGTTTAATAACCATGCTGCCCAATGGCTTACCAGTTTGCGGCATATTTTAACCTCCTTTCTTAGATACTATCGAAGAAATCTTCTGCGGACATGACTTTTCGAGGTGTAGAAGATAACATTTCTAAAGCACCAAAATAATCCGATTCGTCAATGTCATGGAAAGAATATCCCGCTTCCATCATTTTTTGATAGAGTTCTTTCATGTTTTCATAGGCTTCTTCCGGCGTTACTTTTTTCCCGTGCCATCATCTTTCCCGACTCCCATTACTTGCTCGAGAACATCGGTTAGAATGTTCATTCCGCTTTCCGCCGGTAGATTGTCCAGGATGTAATCTGGTGTAAGGTCTTTGTCTTCAAACAGATCAACAACGAAATTAAGCAATGCATCAAATGTTTCTAGTTCGTTCATTCCCTGTATATCTACTTGCAATTTCATTGCTTCACGAGTTTTTCGGAAACTAACAAAATCTTTTTTAAAGACCTGTGTTCTTCCTGTTTCCTGATCAGTGATTTCTAAGCGTACTCCCATTTTTCATCCCTCGTTTCATCGTTTTAGAAAAAAGGCTGGGTTACCCCAGCCATATAATCAGCCAGCAGCTGGTGCGGTAGCAGCCGGCATAATAAATTCTTCAAAATCAGCTTGTGTGGTCCCATCTGCTTCTTTTGCTTTCGCATAAATGTAACCATCTTTCCTAGAAATACACTGCATGGTAACTTTGTCTTCTGACAGTTGGGAACCGTTGTTATCCGACGTTTTAATATCTTCACCGTCAAATGTGAATTTGCCTTTTAACAGGCCAAGATAAAGGCCTTTTCCTTGTTTATCCTTAGAAATAAGCTCCAGAACGCAATAAGGCGGTGTTGTATTTACGCCAACTTTCGTAATTTTCGTCGTAGAATCCTGTTCGCGTCCCAAAATTTTGTTTACCGCTTCCGTTCCCAGATCATCCAGATCAGCCACGGTCAATTCGCATTTAACTTCACTTGTTCCTTTAGCACTGACGTAAAAAGGCACGTTAGATGCATAAACCACGTTCATATTTGGTGCTAAACCGGAAATATTGGCCTCGATTGTACCGCCAGCTGATCTATCAATTGTAAATGTGTCTGTTACTTTTTCATTGTCATCAAGAATGCTAATTTTAGCCGCATCAAAACCTACTACTGCCATTCTTTTACACTCTCCTTTTTTAATAAAAAGAGCCCGCAGCGCGGACTCAATTTTATTTGTATGTTATTTTTCGAAACCTCCATGTTGTAACAAGCAGGTCAATGGTCGGATCTTTTACCACTCCAAAACTCCAATATTCATACCATCCGGCAGGCTCCATAATATTTGCCAGAATATCATCAAATTCGTTTAGATTTTCATCATCATACGACGTCCATATTTGCAACTGTACGGCGTTTTGTTTGCTAATTGGCCTATTGCTCGCAAAATCATACGGAACGCCTGATATAGGCGTAAGCAAAGCCACAGGGGCACTTTCGACTGTTTGAAATTCTTCTGGGATTAACAGAGCAAAACATTTTTCTGGCGGAATGATGGCAGAAAACTTTTCATCAGCTAACAATAGGTCACGGACCTCTGTTGTTGGCAGTGTCACAGCCCGAACGCCTTCTTTATTTTTTTTGCCATCAAGTCAAAAGCGGCATCTTTCGTTTCCTGCGTCGTCCGCTCGATAAAATGTTGCCCTTCTATGCCTGCGCCCCAGTGACGTTTTCCAGACTTATCTACCATACCCCCTGTTCGCATTGTCCCCGTTTCAACAAAATGAACACGCCAATAGGTATCATGGCCATATCCCACAGTTGCTGTACCGTCCCGCCCGACAGATACATGCACATCGTCCTTCATGTGCTTAAATTTCTTGTGTTCCTGGCCATTTTCGTTTTCAAGCTTGAATTGTTCATTCCAGCTGCGGTACTTGCTTTCGTCCTCATATGGCGTGTTTTCTTCCAGCCTCTCAGCGACGTATTTCGCGGCAGTCCTGACGGCTTCCCGATTTACCTTGTCGCTTTTCCGGGCCATGTTTTTCAGGACCTCATCCACGCCGCCCGTATCGACTTCCACGCTCATTACGTCACCGCCTTCGCAATTATATTGGTAAATTCTTTGTCATATTCGCCGGGTACGATGTTGATAATGTTATATAGCTTGTTTTTATAAGATATTTGGAGCTTGTTGGTAATCTCATAACCCTGTAAATACCGGATAACAAAAGTGACTGTATCTTCCAGGACTGTACCAACTGTAGACTGCATATCTTTCAGATTTTGTGTGTCCAAACTCGCCCAGCAACTGTATACTGGAACAGGCTTTGAGCTTGGTATTCCGTTTGCGTTCGGTACAGACGACTTCTTCACAAATGTAATGCGGTCATTCAGCTGCCCCGTTGTCCTGTAAGACATAATAATCACCTTTCAGCGCCAGAATTAAGGAAGTGACCCCAAATGGTACTTCCTGTAATGTTTTTTCGCTTGTTGCCGATCGTGTTTTGTAATAGTGATCGGTCAACATTAAAACAGCTAAGTTAAATCTGGAATTGTTGTCGTAAAACCCCTCAACATCATCCCCAATAGCCCCTTTAATATAATCAGACGCCGCGGAATAGAGCGCTTTAAGCAGCTCATCGTCGGCGTCTGTATCAATTCTTAGGGCCTGTTTGATATTTGAAATATCAACATCAGCCATTATTCATCAGCTCGCAGTCGTTCCGGATGTCGATCCAGATTGATCAGCAATTCCTGCAAACGACGCTACAACCATTGCTTCTGTATCCCACAATTGGACATCGAAACGGTCAATTGCACGGATTTTTGTCGTATCCGTTTCAAATGCGCCAGCACCAACGTTTGTAGACATCAGCGAAAGCTTTTCACGGTCAAATAGTTTTACGGTTTCCGCCATGTCGCCGATATACAGCGGGTAAGTCGGAGTAGAGGCTGTTCCACCGTTTGGCAGCCAACGGTCAGAAATGACAACCAATTCTTTACCAAGCAAGGACGGGACTTGCTTTAATGTTTGCCCGGTCGTTGACATTGGAGTAAAGGAATCAGCAACAACCATTGGTTGTAACAAATAGCGGCCATCAGAATCTTTAACCTTATCCAGCACGTTAAATCCGGATTGGTTAGTGTAAAACCTTGTAGTAGCATGCAAAGCCGGATCCAATTGAGTATTAAAAATGTCCTTGATACCGTCAATATCCTTGATGGTTTTCTTTTGGGTACTCGGCAGTTTCGCAAGTTCTGCCAAAATAGCATTATTGCGCGTTACAACTTGCTTTTTAGCCAGCCATTGTTCGATGTAAGCCACAATCTGTTCCGCTGTATCTTTCAGCAGTGTATTCGACAGCGTGGAAATGCCGGCATAGCGTTTAATCATATATTTGATAAGCGTGAAATTCGGATCATCATTGTTTCCGATTGTGCCAAATTCGTCATCAATATTTGCAAACGGCGTGACATCCGTCCACTTTTCCAGTACACGGGACCCGCTCAGCGTAGAAACAGGGATGACCTCGACATATTGTTCAAGCGAATTATATTGACGTTTCAAAGCGTTAATATTAGTTTGAATGTCTTGCGGAATTGTAAGACCGGCGCCATTCCCATCTGCATCAAGATCGGAGCCGAGCGCATTTTTCGGCTGGAATTTACCAAGCATCAAGTCCTTAAAGTCTTTTGCAAATTCTTTTACCATGTTTTCCGGCATAGGTTGACGGTTAATTTTCGGTTCGGATGCCGGCTCAAGGTTTTTTGCGTTTGCTTCAGCTTCATCTAGTTGCTGTTTCGCAAGATCGCGTTTTGCCTTCGCTGTTTCCAGCTTGTTTTTTAGATCGTTAATAGCATCGACTGTGATGCTATCATCCAAAAGAGCAGTTTGAATTTGATTTTGAATATCGGAAACTTTTTGTCCGGCTTCAATCCAGGCATTTCTTAATTGTTCAATGTTCATGTTATCATTCTCCTTTTAATACTTTTAGTTTTTTGGCAAGCAATTTGTTTTCTGATCGCTTTTCTGCATCCGTGGAAGACTCCACAAGCGCCTTAGGAACGTTTTTATATCTCCCGGCCCATTCCCGGGAAATGGATGCCACTGCCTGATTTGCGTTTAAAACTTGATCACACAGGCCATATTCAAACGCCTCCTGCGCAGACATCCATGTTTCTGCGTCCATTAACTGCGTGATCGTCTCTAAATCAAGCTTGTCGCCGGCTTTTTCCAGATATGTTTGCTTAATGCTGTCGGCGATATGGTCCAGGTTATCTGCCTGTTTCCTAAAATCAGATGCATTTCCATAGGCAAAAGACCATGGATTATGAACCATCAGCATGGCGTTAGACGGCATATAAATAGCGTCACCGCTCATTGCAATCACGCTTGCAATCGACGCCGCGACACCATCCACATAGCAATTTACCTGTGCTTTATGCTGCTTAAGCATGTTTCCAATGGCGATGCCGTCAAACACATCCCCGCCCGGGCTGTTAATGTGCAAATTAATGGTCGTCACATCTCCGAGCGCATCCAAATCGCGTTTAAAAGCGCTGGCCGACGTATCGGACGCATCGGATTCCCATCCACTTGTTGTTATTTCACCAAAGATAAAAACATCCGCGCTATTTTCTCCGGATACTTGCATTTTCCAAAATTTATTTAGCTGTTTTGCTTTCGGCATTTGATCCACCTCCTTTCCGTTCAGATCCTGGTGTATCTATGGTGTATAAATCCCCAGAAACCCATAGTTTGTTAGCGTTAGGGTCATTATCAGGCGGCAAATCCTCTAAAATTCGGACATCATTCGGGGTTAAAAATCCGCTTCGAATGCCGATTTGATAAAATGCGCCCCGCGTTTGCGTATCTCCCCTTAGCAAAGCATTCATGTTAAACTTGAAATGGTAGCCTTTTTTTCGTTGTGCTTCAGTCAATAATTTTTTGTTAAATTCTTCCTCATATTGCCGGATAGTTGCCGCTAAATTGCCGGTAACAAATTCCAAATTCAATTGTTCAAGTGAATTATATGAGCCATTCGAATTGCCCAGAAAGTGCTCCGGTATGTTGTAAACCATGGCGACCTTTGACCGCGTGACCTGGTCAACGTCAAGAAGTTTAGAGTCAACAAGATCGCGTTCAATTCTGCTGATTGTCACGCCGTTTTCTTCGAATAGTACGCCGCCATTGTCTTTATAAAACTGTGCGATTCGCTTTACAATTTCTTTTTGCTGCTCCTCGTCCATATTGGTGTCATAATGGACAATAAACCCTTCATTTGTTCCGACTAATTGATCAAGTGAAATTTTTTTCACTTGTAAATCATAATCAATTGTATTTTTTAACAATTGCATCGGATTTACGCCTTTTACAGACCCAAAACGAGGAAATTTAAGATGCAACATCTGCGTATAGTGCATATACATCGTTTCTTTTACCATACCGTTATCAATCGCCGATACGGCATAATAAAGTTCGCCTGTCTTCACGTCAAATAAAGGCTGGCAGGCTTCCGGTTTAACCAGCGCCAAATCAACAATATTTCCGTTAATATCCCGGAAAATTTGCACATACACATTTCCTTTTAGGTTCCTAAGTGCCTCGATGTCGCGTCTAAAATCAAATCCGGTAAAATATCTAGGCCCATTCACTAGCAAATTATATGCCGGCACGTCTGTGGGCTCATTATAGGACCCATCATACAATTTTAATGGCATGCTAGCAAATGTATTGGAAACCCTGCTGATCGCGCTGAAAATCGACTCTGAAAGCTCTCCGACGTTATTAAACAAATCGGATGATGAAAGATCATTGATTGAGTAAAAATTTGATTGTACGGATACAAGGTTTTTGAAAAACCGTTTTATCCGATCTTTTAGTTTCGTTTCCATCACCCCCTTACAGCTTTTTGAGATCGCTAACGCTGAAGAATGAAACCTTCGCAGGTCCTGCCGGCTTAATCAGCATTGGAATAGCAAACGTGTGGGCGTTCAAAGTGGCCGCAAAACCATCAATTTTTCGGTTTTTCGACTGCTTTGTAGGGATCCAGTTTTTATTCCTGTCCTCTACAAGCCGCACATTATTCAAGTACCATCTATAAATCTTGCTATTGTTGAAAATAACTTTACCATCAAGCATTAATTCCTTGAAGTTTTGCAATGGCCCGCCGAGTGTGGTAAAGCCCTGGATAACTTTTTCGGTATCAAAACCGTAATCTTCTAGGGCCTTGTTTAAAAATAAGGCCTTCGCCTTGTCATATCCGATTTTTTTAATCTTATAGATTTGAGATTTCTCGACAAACCAATCAAATACATATTCATATTTCACGTAATCACCTGGCACAATGGTCAAATCTCCGGCTGTCTCCCATTCTCTCAATCGCGGCTGGTTGTTGTCGCGATCATATCGGGCTTGCGGTATCCAGCTATGATGCATAATAAATATGCTGCCGTCATCCAATGGAAATTCAAGCACAGCCGCTGTGAAGTCTTCCGTTTCTGATAAGTCGTATCCGCCAAAGCAGACTCGGCCTTTCAATGTATCGACATCAATCACGCGGTTGTTCTTATTTATCGTAGCAACATCAACAAATGACAGCTCGTCAACATCGCTAAAGATGTTAAATTGTTTTGTCATCCAGTCGGCCTTTTCTTGTGGGCTTTTCCTGTCCTTTTTCCAGTCGGAAACGAGGTTCACAAAGTCCATCAATCCAATGTTCGGGTTTGCCTTGATCCAAAGTTCCGGGTGATCAGCTTCTTCCGGCTTGTCCAATTTGGCGATAAAGTAAAATGTCCTTTCGTCCAAATTTTCATCCAAGCTTTCTAAACATTCATGCGCTGAATCGTAATAGCTCATCAATGGGCCATCTAGTACATATCCGGCCGTTGTGATGTATATGATTAATGGCTGTTTACGGGAGCCCCTTGATTTCTTAATAACGTTGATCAGCTTAAAATCCTTAAACTCGTGTATTTCATCAAATATGCCTAAGTGCGTATTCAATCCGTCAAGACGTTTACTGTCGGATGCCCTGGCTTCAATCTTAGAATATGTCTTGTCATATTTGATTACAGACCGCTGCGGCTTGTATCGCTTGGACAAATAAGGTGATTCTTCAACCATCGCTTTTGCTTCGTCAAATAGTTCATGCGCCTGCTGCTCGGCGTTTGCCAAAACATAAATACGGGCACCATTTTCGCCATCAAACCCCAGCATATAATTCGATAAACCGGAAATAAGCGTTGTTTTCCCGTTTTTCCGGCCAACAAATACCAGACCTTCACGAAAACGACGAATGCCGGTATTTTTATGCACCCATCCGAACAGATTGCCGATGACAAAATGTTGCCATGGCTGAAGAACCAACCGATCAAAGTCACCTTTTGACGGTTTACATTTCTGCTCGATAAATCGAATCGGGCGATGCGCCTTTTCCTCATCAAAGACCCACGGAAAATCATCCGTTCCCTGGCGCTCCAAATCTCGCAGATGCCGCTTTGCCGCCAGAATATTCTCTTTGCTAGCTGGAATTGATCCGTCGACAAGCCTTTCTGCGTACCATGTGGTTAAAAGTTCCGGATAGGGTTGTTCGAGAATTCCTCCCCAGCTTTTTTGTTCTGCAAGATAGCCTTCCCACCATTCTTCAAGCTCGGAATAGTTCATTTCCAGCAAAGGCTTAGAAATCGTCGTCGTCATCTTCCTCATCTTTGCTTAGATTAATGGCTAATCTTGCTCTTGAAGCCGGGGAAAGCCCTAAATCAGATCCGAAAGATCGCATTTGCATTGCTGCATCTTTCATGCGCAAAATAAAAGGGTTTGGCCTGTCGCCAACCCATAGCCCGTTCTCTTTAATTTGTTTTTTAAACGTTAAATATTGTGAATAGGCATCACAGTACATGGCGAGATGCCCGATGTCGGCCTCATTGATCAGCTCAACACTCAACAATAATTTTGCCAAACGTTTAAATTCCTTTTTAGCTGTTTCATCAAGCCACGACGGCGGGTTCACATGCGCGGCGCTCATTTTCATTTTTTCTTCTTTTTCTGCCCGCCGTTTTAGCTCATTGGTGTTTTTCTTTGCTGGATTGCCCTGGAGCAATTGCAAGCGTGCATTTTTTGCTGGCGTCGGCATATTATCACCACCCTTCGTTTATTTTCAGAAAAAATTGGCTTAGACGACCGGCTAAAAAATATTGATCGGCGGCAATATTGTGGAAGTAGGTGCGCACCGTTTATATGGCGACGGGCTTTTCAATTTTGGAAAGAGGGGGGGCTACCCAATCACCTCGTTGTTTGCGTAAAATTTGAAAATATCTTTTCGCCGCTTCGGTTTTTTCTCACCGCCTGGCTTTTCCGGGTGCTCTTTGTTGTGGCATGCCGGACAAATCGTTTCCAGATTGTCCATGTCCAGCGCCTTTTCCGGTGCATCCTTGAGGGCTTCAATATGGTGCACGATGTTGGCTTGCGTAATAATGCCACGCCTTAGGCACTCCTGGCATAGATAGTGATCACGGATAAGCACAGCCTTCCTGCACCGTCTCCACGCTGATGATGCATAGAATTGTTTTGCTGCTTCGTCTGTTTCAAATCCTTTCATATCAATCCCTCGAGCCATCGTAACTGCTCCTGCGTTATTTCCATTACCCTTCATCTCTCATGGCTTTATCTGCTTCGGCTATTGCCTCGTTCGCTATTCTAATAGCTTTCTGTGCTTGTGTAATAGCTTCTTTCGCATGTGTGATTGCGGCCTTTGTGATTGCGTCGTCCATTTCCTTCACCTGCCCATTGCATACTAAAAGCGCCCATCCATATGGATAGACGCTTGAGGCAGAACCACCAAATGCTGTTTCCGCAGCATTTTTTATTCTTTCGATACTACAATAATATCAGGTTAAAAGACGAATGATCATCACAGTTTCTTTATAAATCATTCGCGTTTTCTTTATTTTGTCTTTGCGAATTTGTTTTATATACTTCGATCCGCATTGCAATGGCGAATTTGTAAAACATCCTTGGCTTAAACTTTGTATAGTAATAGGTTTCTCCCATTCCTAGCTTGTTGTACACTTCATAATCATAAAGTTCTTCCTCTCCCATGTACTTTAGAATAAATGCCTCTCTCTCGCGTGCAGAAAGCCTATTTACGGCTTTTGCGAAACGGGTAAGGTATTCCATCCTCTCACGTTCAAATTCCACCATACGGATTGCTGAGTCCTCTGTGGACGAATGAAAAGCATTTGTATTTGTTGGCGGAATCATGGAATAACTGGCTGTTATCTTTGGCAAAAACTCATCTTCCGTTTGCAGTGAGTAATATCTATATTTTGCAATGGCTTTTTCTACGTTTGCCTGTGTTGCATCTCTATCTATTTCGGGAATGAGTAATGATAATTGATCTACCAATTCAAGCCCTCCCTGTTGTAAAATATAGGTAGCCGAACAAATATTTAACGGACTAGGGAAAGCCTGGTCTTTTTTATTTTACATGTTTAATTCTCTGCGAATATAAACCGGAATAACTCCAAAAAGAAAGTATCCAGTGTAAATGTATAATGGAGATGTGAATTTGCTTCCAACTGTCTTCTTACTGCGCCATTCTTTTTTTACAATCATCTTTTTCACCTCAATATCCGTTTTCTTGCCGTTTGTGATTTTCCTCATTCTTTGCAAAATAGGCATCCTCGACTTGTTCCCATGTGAAGCCGAGATGTCCAACCAGACCAAATATAATACTCCACATCATTACATATTCATCTCTCAGCTCGATGTCTGACCCATTTCTTTTCGTGACAAGATACAAGTATGATGCTTGCGCGAATAGCTCATTGAATTGTTCTATCTTGTTTGCAAACATAACCGGTTCTGGCTCAATTTTTGTCAAATGTAAATCAACTCCAATACTTAATGCAAAATGGACGATATCGACAAGTTCCTTAATAACAAAATTTTCAACACGTTGAACATGTCGGCCATCAGTCAAATGAGCAAACACAAGTACTTCAGTTCGTGGTGTTTGGTCATTGCTCCAATATTTAAACTCTCGAAATTCATTTGCACATTCTCCAATTTCTACAAGCATGGCCAGCATTTTCTTTTGCAACCGATTTTCCCCTTCTTCCACAGGATGCTGTTCGTATATGTGACGGTCCAGTTCCGCCTGTGCTTCAAATAATTTTTGTAAGTTCATTCCTTCATTCCCCTCTCCAGCAATCTTTTTAAATTTAAATTTTCCTTTATCTCCGCCGACAATTTTTTACGCAGTATGGCATTTTCTTTTAGGGCGTATTGCAGGCCGTCCAGCAGCTCCTCGATTTGCATTTGCTGCCAGTCGTAAGCATCGTCTGGGCAGTCATCTAGCGTCTGCCCATATGTTTCATACCCTTTCGAAATACGAGCATTTAGATTTCTAGCAATCATAATCATTATTTTTCCTGCGATATCTGAACCCGCTAATCTTGTCATTTTCTCGCTCCCCTATTCTGAATATTCGTATCTATATATTTCCAAATGGTCAAAATCAAAATTACCGTATCTCATTCTGTCGTAAAGTTTGTTTAATCCGCTTTTTAAATTAATCTTACCGTCAAATACTTTTGCATCGCTTCTATACCTAGAAAGTTGTATCTCTCCCATTTCAGTCGGTTGTTGGTTCCACCCATTATGAGATGTTTTAGCGATTCCCCTACCTTCAAATCCAATAAGATAATCATCATCAATTTTTATAATGTACTTACTCTCTTTCCTCACATTTCCTCGCTCCCCTATACTGGTTTTTGTGAATAAGCGCGTACTCTTGGCCGCTTACCATAATTTTTGTTGGCAGTCCCCGTTTTACCTTAAGCACCGTAACGACAGGCCGATACTTATCACCCTTTTTGCGCGGCTTCATCTTTTCGCACCTCGTGTAAGGCACGTTTTCGGCAGGATGCCTTGTGCAACTAAATCCTTGTCGCGGATCCCATGGCTACTTTTCCAATACTGAAGGGTTCTAAGTTTAATATTTTTGATTCTCGCGATTTCTCTTACTTGCAATCCTTTTTTTCGTAAATTTATATATTCTTCCGTCGTCATGTTTACTTTGCTTCTTCTGCGGTGTTTGCCCATGTACCTAGCATTGTAAATTAGTTTTTTGAATTCTTTGCTTTTAGGATCCATGTCTAATGATTTGGCAATGTCCTTTTCTTCTACTCCTCTTTTAAGTAAATAGTTTAATTCGCTCAGTTTCATATCATATCCTTTCTCCAAAACTTTTATTGTTCTCCATGTATAGATTGCGTTCATTTTTTCACCGCCTTCATCATTTTTGCTGTCCATTGGTTAACCATCTTAACGCCGGCAAATCTTCTTCTTCCGTCAGACGTGTATTCAAAATCCTTCCGCCATTCGCCCATGTTCGTAATAGGGGAAATCAGTTCAAATCCGCGTTTCTGTAAATCCTCCACAGCTTGCTGTATTTCTTTTTCCGTCCGTCTGTGTATCGTTACCGGATACATATCATTTCGCCCTCACTTTCGGTATTTCGCTTCCGCCCAGCCTTTTGCAATCCATCCCGTGCCGGCTGGCGCAAACTTTATACAGGGAACAGCGTGTCAAGCACACCATTTCCCTATCTTCCTTTATCATCCACGGCTTGCGATCATCTGCCAAAATTACTTTGTTGTTCAAAGGCATCACCTCTTTTTATAGTTTTGTACGCTTTTTCCAATTCGCTTAAAGATAGCTCATACAGCTGCCGACCATCCGGATGCTTAAAATATCCCATCTTCAGCAATTTTTCTTTTAGTTCGTCTTTCTTCCGTTCAAATTCCACCTTTTGCTACCTCTTTCATGTGCTCATATTTCCTTTTTAAAATCTGGATCATTTCCAGCGTGCTGGTGTAGGCATTTCTCCATCTTTGCGCTTCTGCTTCCGCCAGTGCTTCATTTCGTCTTGCTTCTGCACCGATCACTTCCGCAGCTGCTTCTTTTTCTTTGGCTGTTTTGTACGCCACACCATCCAACTCAGCGCCGTAAACAATGGCGCTTGCGATTGTTTCCCGCCTTTTGGCTTCTGCCAGCTTCCAGGCTTTTACGGATTCGGCGTGGAGACCGCCAATGATCTCCAGTACCTGACCATAGAGGGAAAGCTTGTCCATTAATTCTTTTGGTAGTTCTTCGTTTAACTCATTCGCCTGCTTATATAGTTGCGAAAGTTTTTCGGTTCGATTCATAGTAATCTTTCCCAATTATTTCCAATGTATCGGATCAACACAGATTCTAAAATATCTGTTCCATTCCCAAAACTTTGCATACTGCCAAACCTGGCACCACAGCTTTCGCATTTTACTGCGATTAGGATTTTCTGATTTTTAAAAGTATCGTTTGTAAAAATTCCATTGAAGTGATACGCATAACTTCCGCAACTCGGGCACGTAAATGTTCCGATTTCCTGGTCTAAAATCTGGATTTCACTTGCCACGTTTTTCATCTCGCTTTCTCTTTTTATATTCATCCATTGTGATCCATCCGCCATATTTTTTTACATACTTTACAACGGTTAATGTGTATGGATAACGCTTTTCAAATAACTTTCGTTTTAGCCTAAATTCCGGCGTTTCATAGCCTTTTACGTCCACGATTTCAATTGTCCCGTCATTGTGGATAATCTTAAAATCCGCCCGGTACTCTATTTTCCTGAAAGTCTTGCCATTCTTTTTGAAGCTATCTTGCAGTAAAAATACCGGTTGCCTCTCAAACGCCCGTATTTTCCCTGTGCGCCGTTTTTCTTCAAGCATGATGAAATAGTCGGCTTCAAGCTTAGAATCGAAATTTACCCCATCTACGGACGTCCTATGGGCATTATACTTCGTCAATCTTTTCTACCTTCTCCCGATATAATTCTTTCAGTTCTTCATCCGACAAGTTTTCTAAAAACTCGCGGTTGTAATTAGTCAACATCTCAATTTGAAAGCACATCATTTCCCTATCCATCATCAGAATGGCAGATCCTCCTCATTAATATCTATCGTCTCACTTCCGGGCTGAAATGGATCCGACGGGTCCGACGTATACCGTGGTTCTTTCTTCTTTTGCTCCTGCTGTTTTGGCTCTAAGAATGAAACCTGGTCGGCAACAACTTCCGTCACATACACCCGTCGCCCATCCTGGCCTTCATAGTTTCGCGTTTGGATGCGGCCGTCCACGCCTGCAAGCGATCCCTTATTTAAATAGTTTGCGACGTTTTCCGCCGTTTTCCGCCAGGCGACAACATTTATAAAATCTGCTTGTTGCTCGCCGTTGTTTTTAAATGGCCGGTTAACAGCCAAGGTAAAATTCACAACTGCCACCCCGTTTTGCGTATATTTAAGTTCAGGATCGGCTGTTAATCTTCCCACTAAAATTGTTCTGTTCATCATGTTTCTCTTCTCCCTCCATAAATTTTTCAAATTCTTCATCCGTTGTATTCGGGATCAGGCCGGCTTTGAATAGATCATATTTGTCTGCCCAAAACCATGGGCCATATAGCTTTTCGTGCAGTTTTTCCAACTCTTTTCGCAGCTGCTCATTTTGGTGCGGGCTGTATTTCCCGCGGTGATGCTCCGCGCACAAAAACCGTATGTTTCGCCATCTCCCGCGGCCGCCGGCAGATTTAAAGCGTACATGGTGCGCTTCCAGGTTTTCGGTCGTTCCGCATATAAAACAAGATGCACCGTGTTTTTGTAAAGCCTGGTTATACTGTTCCTTTGTGATTTTCCCGCGCACCGACGCCATCGGGACCCGCCGGCCCTTTATTGTTTCGTCTTTCTTTTTGCGTCCTTTCCGCGGCTTTTTCCCAAGCTGTCGCTCTTTTGGATATGGCCTGTATTTAAATTCCATAGGCCATATTCCTTTCATAAATAAACGCCAGGGATGGGAATTTATTGTGCTCTTTGCGTAGGCTCCGGAATGTCACGTATTCTTTCCCGCGCAAAAGGCCAAAATCAATATCATATTCATAACAATTTACCGGATCACGGTTAAACTTGGACCGAAAAAACATCATGGCATCCTGTTTGGTTTCGGCGAAAATAAAAGCAAATTGGTTTTTGTTTAACTTTAGCGAGTATATTTTCACCTTGTTAACTCCCAAGATGTTCTTTTCATAAGACTGCCGGAATTTTTCCTGATCAATTTCTGCCCGGAAAATCTTACTCGCGTCGTCATCCAAATTGATTTTTCCGTCAGACAGCAGGCAATGAATGTAATGGGCCATAAATGGTTCTTCATAACGGATCGCATCCTGGTATACATCCCTAACCTTCATCTGCGATCACCCCCGTAAACTCGTTGTATCGTGCTAAAACTGTACCGACAGGGCCATTTCTTTGTTTTGCCAATATGATCTCGAGCGTATCGTCATTAATTTCCTTCTTGTAATACTTTTCGCGGTAAAGAAATATGATTAAATCAGCGTCCTGTTCTACGCTCCCAGACTCCCGAATATCGCTCATCATTGGTCGTTTGTTGTTCCTGGTTTCAACCGCCCGGGATAGCTGTGCTAAACAGATAACCGGTATGTTAAATTCTTTTGCCATGTTTTTAAGATTTTTCGAGATTTCCGTAACCTGTTGATGTGCATTCCCGCCGTAAAACTGTTCCGGCCGGATAAGCGTTAAATAGTCAATAAAGATAATTGGCTTTCTGTCGGGAAACTTGTGCATTAGTTTCCTTATTTTTGCCCGCATCTCCGCGATTGTTTGTCCAGCCTTATCGAATATTTGGATGTTTGTATCTCCTACTTTGCCGATAATAGCCGGCCAATTTTTTTTCTGGGCATCGGTTAAGGCGGACAGATTATTCATCTTCAGACGGTTTATACGGCCCGTAGAAGCTATTAGTCTATTGGTTATGCTTTCTTTTGACATCTCGAGCGAAAATATAATCGGCAAGTTCCCGGACCATCCAGCCTGCTTTGCAAAGTGCAGCATTACGTCCGTTTTGCCCATGCTCGGCCTAGCCGCTATAATTGTCAACTCACCATCTTGAAAACCGTTTGTCATTTTGTTTAGGTTGGTAAGTCCTGTTGTTACGCCTTTTTTCTCTTTTTCTTCTTGCCATGGTGCTTCATACATCTTTACCAGGGCATCCGTTATAGGCGTATAATCGTCTATTTGCTGCTCGTTTATGGCGTCCAGGCTGGATATTACTTTTCTAATATCCCAATCTTCTTCGCGTGCAACCGTTAGGATGTTTGTTTTCTCACGGTTCTTCCATGCCTCTATGACAAGCTGTTCGTATTCTTCGTATTTTTCCGGGTTAGCATAGCTTTCTATTTCATTTAGATACGACACGCCACCGAATGTTTCGGGATCCGCTAAAGTGGTTAATGTTATGACGTCGACGCTTTTTCCTTTACTATGTAAATCCTTCATGATGTTGAATAAGCATCGGTTTCTATCGTCTTGAAACTGATCCGGCTTAACTGCCGTATCCGCGATCAGATAGTTTTCTTTCAGAAAGCTTCCTAAGAGTGCTTTTTCGGCTAACATTAATCCTCACCAGCATTGATGTCGTATTCAAATTCTTTCGGGCGGGTAGGAGTATTTGAGTCGCCAGTAACATAATCTTGATTTAGATAGCTTTCAAATTTTGTTCCGAACAATGTTTCTGGTCTAAGATATTGATTCATTTTCGTATCATGCAGCCATTCAGCTGTTTTTTTGTCTATAACAGTCTGAAAATCTTTTAACCTAAAACCTTCATTCCACCTTGCTTTAATAAGTCTTTGTGTAGCTTTTGTATTTGGGCGGAAATTTTTATGGGCCGCATCGTTGAGATAGGTGACTATCTCAACATAAGGTATATTATTTGTATTATTAATAGATGTATTATTATCTTTTGCGTTTTCGCATATAGGGGTATATTCGTTTTCACAAATACCCCCTTTGTGTTTTCGCAAATAGGCATATCTGTTTTTGATGATACGTTTCTCGATTTGTCGGCTTCCTTTTTTGTATTTAATCTCTGTCGTAATAAAGCCTTTCTTTTCCAAACTACTTATTAAAATGCTTATTCTGTTTTTGCTTAATCCGAAAAATTCCGCGAAATAGCCATTACTTGCCCAACATCCATCACCATTGTCTAAACTGTCGATTTCAACCAGCAGCACCTTTTCCACTAAGCTTAGATTTTTATTCAACCAGATTTCTTTAGGTATCCACACTCCTTTAAATGCCCTCTGCATTTTTTTCACTCCTAACTTTCAATAAAGATTTCAATTCTTTTTCTGGTAGATTAATCTTTATTTGCTTTTTGTGGAAATGAAATTCGTGGTGACAGTTTGGACAAATATTAACCACTTTTGTTCCGCCTTTTGACTTTGGTATTGGGTAATGATGTTTATGCAAAACGCTTGTATGAACGCCGCACCATTCGCATATTTCATCTCCAAACCCAAGCCCTTTCATGTTTTTACTTTTCAACTTTTCGACAATGTCTTTTTCGTCTACGAGTGTTATATAACCTCGATTGACTAACTGATTCATCCACTTATATACTGATTTTATGCTGACGCCATATAGCTTTGAAAAATGATTATTAGTTTCCCGACAATATCCTTTTCTATTACAAATCGCCACAATCTCGCCATACAGCAGCTTTGCACCCGGGTTTAAATCTTTGTCGTACCGCACATTCGCCGGAATGATAGCATAATAGTTTCTGTGCATATTTTTTCACCTTCTATGCTCCCTGTTTCTCCGTTGCCGCTTTTAGCCACTTGTCCAACTTCTTAATGGCTTCTGTTGCTTGCCTGCTGGTCAGTTCTTCAAATTTCGTGATTTTTAAAGCTTCATAGACTTTTTCCGGCGGCTGGTTGCGTGCCTGCGCGAATTGCAGGGCTTTTGTTTTTATCTCACCAATCTGTTCCGGCGTTACCATTTCATTTTGTTGTAACTTTGCATTTTCCACTTCTTCCTTGCTGGCGATACTTTTTTTGATTTCAAATCCCATTAATGCTAAAGCACGCCCAACCGCTGATGTTTCACAATTTTCAAGAGCAGAGGTTTTGTTTATGAACGTGCTGCCTTCCTTTTCATAAGCAAATCCGTTTGCACTTGGAATATTGTCTGTCAGATTTTTATAGATGCTTGCTTTCATAACGATAACGCCGTTTTCCCAGCTAATAATTTCTGTTTCAATCCTGCCGTCCGGATATTTTTCCCAAAATTTTTCTACTCGAACATTTACTTCCACATAGTCTTTTAATGCTTCTTTTCTGTTAGCTTGCTGTTGAGCCATTATTCACTCACCTCGATGGTAAAGGATGTTTGTTCCGGCTTAATTGCAACCCCTGGAACGTACATACCTGTTGACGTATCGACAACAACCGCTTTCCCATCAACTTCTGCTATTTTCAAATTCTTTTTCAGATCTCCCCATTTAACCGATTTTTTTATAAACTCGTCCAGACCGTTTTCTACAACATATTCAAGCAACTGATTTTCGTCCTGTTTTTCCGGCGCTGGCTTGCTTGTCCGACTTTTCGACTTTCCAAACGGCGTAGACAGTGTCTTTGCCTTTGGGTTTTCTTCCAGCTGCTTGGCATGGTACCGCTGGATCAGGTTTTCGAAAAATTCCATATCACCCTGGATGGATTTCTTTTGCTCCGCTTCCCAGTCGTCGATCCGTTGCCGTTCCTGCTGTGCAATCTTTGCAATCTCCGCTTCTTTTGCCTTATAAGCCGCAAGTTTGCGGAATGCCCAGGTCAGGCTTTCCAGATTCGTTATTTCAAAGTGTTGCCGTTCTTCCGCCGGCTGTTCTTCCCATTCTTGTAATTCGGCTTGCTGGAGTTCGTTCATTGTCTGTTCCCCTTTCAAAATTTATTTGACTGTTGTAAACTATCATCAAAGTTTACTTTCTTTGCTCCTGTTCCAGCAGGGGCATTTTATTTTGCAATCTCGCTTTTCGCTCCCATATAATGAAGGATCGCAATTGCATCGCGGGATAGTTCTTCCTTGAGAAAAAAATCATCATCGAGAGTCATGATTTCTTCGCCTTCGGAAACTTCATTTCCAAAAAAATCAAAGCCATAAAATTTAGGCTCGCGATCCGGGTAACCTGTGCGGATCGCCCGGCGAATGTCTGGATGCTCGATCATTTCGTTTCCTCCTCAAAAAAAGCTGTGACATAAAAATCTTCTTCCTTCACTTCAACCCAGTGTGCCTCTTCGCCGCGACCGTACTTCCCATTACATCCGCATACTTCCCGGATTGCTTCGGCCGCCTCATGTTGTGTTTTGGGATCATGAAGAGAAATCCTGATTGTAGCGCCTTTCTCGAGCGCCTTTTTTACGATTTCAAGCTTCTGTTCGTTCGTCATCTGTGTTCACCCCCTTTCAAGTCCCGGGCATACGCCATAAGCAAAATCGCTTTTTGCTCCGGCGTAAGCCTCGTCCAGGCGCCGGCTTTAATTTTCATTTAAAATTCTCCTTTCTTTATCGCCTTCTCTGCTAAAATGGAATTGTCTGGCCGGACAATCTTTTTAGAAAGAAGGTGAAAATATGGATAACGTTATAAATCTCTCGTACGAATATAGACAGGTTACAGGTAACTTTGAAATCTTGACTCCATTTGTGAAAGATTTTTCGGAAATTCAAAATATCATTATCGAGCAAAAAGACTCTTTCATTAAACGATTATCAATCTATCCGCAGAATTTTATCGTTTACATTGAACAGTCAGCACATGACATGGTTTTTCGAACTAACAAACCGTTAAGAGATAACGGAGATGGCACATACGATGTTATTCTTTAGTCGCATAGATGCCAGTTTTATTGATTACAACTTTGCTATTGCCAACTTTTAGCACAGTTTCATTCTCACCATTTACAATTGTTGAAGACTGTTCAGCCTCTGTTGCCGCAGGGGCTGGATCCGTTTTTTCTGTATCTTCTTCCACAACTTCATAGCCGAGAATTGTAAGTGCGACTTTAATACCACTTAAAAAACCGCTTCTATACTCGCTCATTTCGTCCGAATACTCGACAAAGTTACGCATTAAAGAAGATTTTTCCGTTTCGGTTAATGCTGCGGCGTTGTTTACGAATGGTACCAGTTTGTATTTAGGCATGCTTGGAACCTCCTTTAAAAATTTGAGCGAAATTTTTAATTAAAAACTCTTCCATACGATCAGCAATAAAGCACCATTTGTCTCCGCGAGATTGTGGATAATATACCGGTCCACCGTTTTCTAAGTCCAAAATCTTTTTGTATTCCGGGCGGAGTAAAATTTTTTCTTTCAGCCAAACGTGACTGCGACCGGTGCGCTCTACAAGGTCCTTCATCGACCACCAGACTTTTTCTTCTGGTTTCACGATGCCTCACCTTCCTGGTCGCGCTCGATGATTGGCAAAATGCCTTCATTTTTCAACAGCTCGTAAATAAACAATCTGCCTTTCTGCGTCCATTTGGTGCTCACTCGTGCTTTATCAGCGTCGATCACATGAGTAGTTGTTTGCGTGTACCCTTTGTCCTGGTACTTCGCATACAGCAGCCAAATATCTCCTTGCTTATATTGGACGCCGAGTTCATGCAGTTTTTTGTTCATCGCCATTCCGCTCATGCCGTAATCCTTGGCGATTTTGGTGATGGATAGCAGCGATTTATTTTGCAAAATCATGTCGTAGTAAGATGCTTTTGGCTGCAGCTCGTTCACCTGCTGGGTAAGCACAAGATTTTCGGTTTTAAGCTTTTGCTTTTCTTTCTGTTCCTCGATCCATTTTTTCGCTCGCTCGATCGGATCATCGATCATGTAGGATGGCTTGTTCATTTCTGCCAACTGCTCACGCATCCGTTTAAATTCTTGGATGAAACGTATCTTCATCCGAACCGCTTCTTTCGTGTTGTAGCTCATTGCAACAAGAACAAATGCTTCTTCTGTCAAATCAAACTTAGGCATTTGTTTGTTTTGAGAGTTCGTATAAGTGGACTCGTAAAAATTTACGCGTCCGAAATCCGGACCAGCATATTCAATTTGTTTTCTGATGTCCTTTAAAACATTTCCGTGATCCTTACCAAAAACTTCAGCGATCGTCAAACTGTCAGTTACCGGCTGGTTATTGTGGATGAAAACAAGTTCTCCCACGTAAAAGCTCCTCCTTAATTTGCGATTTTGAATTCATCTCTCGCTTTATCGCTAAAAGCGATATTGTTATCAAAAAAAATATAATCAATCGGGATGCAGTACAATTCCGACATTTTTTTCATGTACTTATAAGAAACTTTGGAAGGATCCTTTTCCCAATTGACTAGTGTTGCACGCGTAATTCCAAGCCTTTTTGCTGCTTCCTCCTGTGTCAGACCAAGTCTAACGCGCAGTGCCGGGAGCGTCATTTTTAAATACGTTGGAATTCTTTCCATCATTTCCCCTCCTTTCTATGTCTCTATTATATATCGCTTTTTGCGATATTGCAACAAAAAAATTTCTTTTAGCGATATTTTTTTTGCATGATGTATTGTATTATCGCAAAAAGCATATATAATTGGAAATAAAGGGGGTGATAATAATGACAGGAAAAGACGTGAAAGAAATATTCGCGGAAAACTTAAAAAGATACAGAGAAAGAAGTGATAAAACCACAAATGAATTAGCTGAAGCACTTGGCGTTGCTCAATCAACTATATCAGACTGGGAAAATGCTAAGAAAATGCCAAGGGCCGGAGCAATTGAAAAAATCAGCGAGTATTTCAATATTAACAAATCTGATTTGCTTTTAGATAAGAACGAAATGCTAGAAGAAAGAAAATCAGGAATAGCTATGCTTCCTATTGTTGCGAAAATTTCTTGCGGAAATGGCGTTATTGCTTACGAAAATATAGAAGGTTACGTCGCAACGCCGCGCGAGTGGCTAAATGGCGGAGAATATATTTACGTTAGAGCAAAAGGCGATAGTATGATTAATGCTCGTATAATGGATGGCGATTTGCTCTTAATTCGCAGGCAAGAAGAAGTAGAAAACGGAGAAATTGCCGCTGTCCTTGTGGATGATGAAGCATTGCTAAAAAGAGTTTATAAAACTGATAATGCTTTAATTTTGCAAAGTGAGAATCCACACTATCAGCCAATTGTATTAGATGAAAATCATAACGTTAGAATAATAGGGAAGCTGAAAAGAAATGTGATTGAGTATTAAATTTTTAGCGCTAGAAATTTAATCAGGCGGGTAGCTCCCGCCTATTTCAATATTGGAGGGTGGTAAAATGGCGAGCATACAAAAGTTAGGCAATGGCTGGCGCTATCGTGTGTCTTATAAGGATGCTGGGAAATTTAAGACAAAGACAAAAGGGGGATTTAGGACAAAGAAGGAATGCGAAATTGCAGCTGCTGAATTAGAAAAAAAGCTGCATGTTGGCATGGACATTTCGGCCGGCGACAGGCTCTTTGCAGAATACATGCGGACATGGTTTGAACTTTACCAAAATGGCAAGCATAGCCCGGAGCATGACCGCAATATAGAACGGTCAGTAAAGCTTGTGGAGGAACACTTCCCCGGCGTGAAAATGAAGGAATTGACTAGGGAAATGTACCAAAAATTTATAAATGAAATATCTCCTAAGTATGCCACGGACACGGTTAAAAAACGGCACACCTATATTAAGGCGTGTTTGCAGGAAGCGATACAGGAAGGGATCATTTTTAAGGATCCGACGTATAAGGTAATTATCAAAGGCAAAAAGGATACGAAAAATGAGGAATTAAAGTACCTGAATTTTAGTGAAGTCCAAAAGCTTGTTGTTGAAACTAAGAAGAATTTACAACCACGGTACATTTCCCGGTATGTCATTTTATTCGCAATTGCTACTGGCGCCCGTTTTAGCGAGATAATGGGGCTTACATGGGATTGTGTGGACTTTAAAAAACGGACAGTAACAATAAACAAAACTTGGGACTTTAAGGACATGAACGATTTCAGCGATACGAAAAACTATGCATCCAAACGCACGATCACAATAGATAAAGAAACTATGGACATGCTGCAAACTTTAAAATCTGAACAAAATAAGAAAGCTTTGCAGACAGGATTGCGAAATAAGAAAAATCTCGTGTTTGTTAACACAAAGATGCAACTGGTATCCAATAACGCGGTTAACAAGACGTTACGGACGCTTTGCAAGGCAGCAAAGGTTAAAGAGATTACCTGCCACGGTTTGCGCCATACGCACGCTTCTATGCTCTTATACAAGGGTGTTAACATTAAATATATATCCCGCAGGCTTGGCCATAAGGATATTGTGACAACCTTGCAAACATATTCGCACGTTTTGGATGAGATGGAGCAGACTGAATCGCGGGTTGTGGATGACACAATGGAGGAGCTTTTTCGTGCAAAATCCGTGCAAAAAAATCTTTAAAACACTTATATTTTTTTACAAACCGGACAATAAAAAAATGACCGCAAATGCAGTCATATCAAGGGATTCAGCCATTTTATTTTCAATCCTTTACAACCCAAAAACGCCCTCGGCAGGAATCGAACTTATAGTACAAAAAGCTTGATATATAAAGCTTTAGAAGCATTTTAAAAAACATTGATGCAAAATAAATGCAAAATTATTTTGCCTGTGCAAAAGTGAGCACCTGGGCATTCATCCCGGCCAGCCACTTTTGCAGTTTTTCTTTTCTGTGGGTGGTCGTGGTAAAATTATTTATCAAATAAAAAAATAATGTGTTTTTTATGTAAGGGAATTATGTTATCATAATACCGTAAATTATTACATATAGGGGGAATTAGAGTGGCTAAAGAAGGAAAAACTAAAAAACCATTTTATAAGAAATGGTGGTTCTGGGTGATTGTTGTAATTATTGTCGCTGGGGCTATAGGTTCGAATGGCGGGGGTGACGATTCTGCAAAAGATTCTAAGGATAGCAAGAGTACTACTGCTTCCTCGCCTAAAAAAGCTGCATCCAAGAAAGAATATAAAATTGGCGATACTGTTAAAGTTGGTGACATGCAGTACAAGGTTACAAAAACCTCAACCGCTAAAAAGGTTGGCCCATCAGCATTACAGGAAACGGCAAACGGTACATTCTTAGTCATAGATTTGAATGTAAAGAATAACGGGAATGAAGCCGTAACGGTTGACTCGAGTTTTTTCAATCTAAAACTAGGGTCTAAGACATATAAAGCTGATGATGATGCAAGCATGTCAGCAAACCAAAAAGAAGATGGATCTATTGATAACAGCTTTTTCATGCAGGATTTAAACCCAGGATCAGAAATGAGCGGCAGAATTGTTTTTGATGTGCCCGAAGATGTCGCCAATTCTTCTGATCTAAAAGTACAAGTCCAAACGGGCGCTTTTGGTACGGAAACAGAAAACATCAATTTAAAATAAGCGTTTTCCTCCTCGATTATGGGGAGGATTTTTATAAATAAAAAAGGAGCAGGCAAAGCCCTGCTCTATTTTTGTGCAGGCATAGGGGGGATTTTTTACAAATACATGGACAATTGGGAACGCCTGCTAACAAAATTATAAGAAAATTGGCTTATTTTGTCTATAGGCCTCGAAAAAATTTTTTGGGATTTTTTGGCGGGATCACTTTTTTCAAAAACCAATAAAAAAATTCAAAAAACGTATTGACAATGTACATACAAAATGATACAATGAAATCAAGATAAGGAAAGGAGATAAGAGAAATGAACGTTATGAAACGGGCTTGGGAGATTGCTAAAGCAGGGCAACGTAAATTTGGCGGAAAGGTAAAGGAATACTTTGCAGAATCTCTCCGGCTCGCATGGAAGGAGGCAAAAGAAGCAAAAGAAATTACGGTGGAAGATGTTGAAACCTACATCAATTCCGTAATGAAGAGCGATTCCTATTCCGTTAACTACTGGGCAAAATANGGGAAGGAACGCTTATACGTAAATTACTATACNGGATCCGGATACCGTAAAGAACAAGGGTTTCTTGAATTGCAAAACGGTGTTATTGTGGCACAAGAACGTGGCNCATATACACCGGTAACAAAAGCGTTTTGGAGATTTAAAGGCGCTAAAATTAATGCATAAAAATTAGGAGGAAACAAAAATGAAAATTGTGTATAAAGAAACGTCTTATTCCGAAACTGTTTACCCGGAGCTTGTAAAGGGGACACCAAAAGCTGCCGAGGCATTTGCGATTGTCGAACATGCCGTTAAGGAAGATTACATATTCAGCCTTGGAGAGGTTTTACCGTCAACCACTTTCGACAACAGCGAATCTAGACTACAAACAGATTATAAAACGGTTGGAACATGGGAAGTAGATGAAGATGAGTTTCTGGCGGCTGCCGATAAAATAAAGGAAATAATAGCAGAACGTAATAACAAACGAAAGAATCGCGCGGAAGCATACGAAATGTACCGGGAAATGCGAAAAACTTTTAAACCGCTGGGCATTAAGGTGTGGGAAGCGAAGGACGCCGCAAAAACTTGGGGCATATCGGTGGAAGAGATAGACGGCGCCGATTATCCGGATGGCCATTTTAAAAGTAACGGCGCCTATACGTTTATATCAGAAGCTGCGCTTACGGAAAAATTCGGGAAACCGGAAAAATAGAAAAGAGAGCGGATTTATGTTCGCTCCCTCTTCCCTTACATCTCATGTTACGGTTCAATAAAAAATAGCACAGGTTAATTAATTAAAAAGATACTATTTAAATACACCCTGTGTTATGGTTCATGGACTAATTATAATCACAAACTTTTATCATGTCAATGCGCATGTTGTGTCCATCTTTTTGGTTATGGGAGGTATGAAAGTGAAACGTACGAGGCAATACAGGATTGATCAGGACCTTCTTGATCGGTTCGACCGCGTAAATGAAGCACTGATGCAAAACAAGAGTGAAGTCATCCGACAATTGATGAGGAAATATGTAGAGGAAAAAGAGGAGGAGTTGAAAGTGAAAGTTAAAGAAATCATTGAAATACGTGATAATTTCCCAAATGACGACGAAGCGTATACCGTCGGGAAAGCCGAAAATGGAAAATACTTTTTCGCTTGGGGGCCGGAATATCCGTATGCGGACGAAGTGCCGGGGTACAACATCCCGGACGGAGAAAGTGGAATAAGCTGGCATGCCACGGAAAAACAGGCCATGACGGAGATGAAAGAAACAGCGGAAACTTGGAAAACTGAATAGAAGCGAAATAGGCATATGGCTTTCACGCCATGCCTCCGGTATATTTCCTTCATGAAATGTGTCGGAGATGTGGCGTGAAAAAAAATATCCATTTCATGCGTGGGACCAGTCGCAAGGGTGGTAGGTTCGACTCCTGCCATCGCTAGCACAGTAGTATGGACTGGCGGCAGCGAAAAATCCGTCCGGTAAGTGACGGTCAGGTGGGAGACGCTGCAAATAAAATTAGCCAATAAAAACAAGTTATATCCCGATAGAAACAGCAAAATTAAAATTTCAAGCCCCCGCAAATGCGAGGGCTTTTCTGCTATTCCCTGGTGGATTCTTATTATTGCCGGCTCCGGCTTATTTTACCCGCAGCTTTTGGCCAACCCGGATCAGGTTTGGATTTTTAATTTTATTTAGCGCCACCAGGTGACTGACAGACGTGCCAAACCGCTTTGCAATTTTGGTTAGATTGTCCCCGGTCTTAACCGTGTAGTATTGCGCTGCGGAAGCACTGCCGGAGATTTTTAGCTTTTGCCCCGCATAAATTTTATTCGGGTTGCTGATGCCGTTTAATTTTTGCAGGGTTGCGACGCTTGTGCCGTATTTTGCCGCAATGCCCGACAGCGTATCTCCGCGTTTAACCGTGTATGTTTTAACCGTTGTGCTGGTTGACTTGGCC